>Ga0007867_1000052_pt1 | contig 50602 bp, 73 predicted proteins | sample CryBogCBH25Aug08_FD_71224 | JGI IMG/M metagenome (GOLD analysis project Ga0007867, IMG submission 71224) | Freshwater microbial communities from Crystal Bog, Wisconsin, USA - CBH25Aug08 | ecosystem: Environmental > Aquatic > Freshwater > Lake | place: Crystal Bog, Wisconsin, USA | collected... | reverse complement strand
TTTTTTTGAGTATATCTTTTTGTGCATCACTGAGGTCAGTAGGAACAAAAATATCTAGTTCCATTAATAACCTACCTCTAAATCTATTGTCTGTCATATTTGGCATTCCATATCCTTGAGCCGCCAGCATCTGTCCTGGTTGAGTGCCTGGTCGAACAACAACTTCTAATACTCGGCCATCTATTGTGTTGACAGTTATATTTTTTCCTAATATGGCATCAATACAACTTATTCTAATTTTTACAACAAGGTCGTCACCTTTACGTTCAAACAAATGATGAGGTTGTACCTGCACATTTAAATGTATGTCGCCTCTAGGTAACTCTGGATATGTATTATCTCCAACTCCTGATAATCTTAGAGTTGTTCCATCTTGTATTCCTGCTGGAATTTTTATTTCTATGGTATGATCTTGACCGTTTGGTAGGGTTACATTAGCAATAAGATCTTTTCCATTATATGCATCTTCTAGAGTTATACTAGTTTGCATATTCAATGTTTTATTTCGTTGAGGTTGAGCATTAGTTCTAAAACTAAACCCAAATGGGTTTCCGCCCATATTGAAATGAGCAAATATATCCTCAAATCCTGGAGGTACACCGCCTCGATTAAAACTAAATCCATCCATCTGTGGTCTAGGATTATCGTATTCAGACCGTTTTTCTGGATCACTTAGTGTACGATAGGCTTCTTCTACCTCTTGAAACTTTTTAGTATCGCCGCCTTTGTCTGGGTGATGTTGACTTGCCAAACGACGATAAGCCCGTTTAATTTCGTCGGGTGTTGCATCTTTGGAAACGCCTAATGTGTTATAATAATCTGACATAATAGAAAAAAGGTATAGTAAATTATACTATACCTTTGTAGCAGTGTCAAGTACTATTATTTTTTAGTAGGAATTGCTTCGCCTTCTAATTTTTTATGTACTTTGATTTTTTTACAATCTTGAGCTGGCTTACCATCTTTGCCCATAACTGTTTTACCTGCTTTGTCTACCTTATCGTGACAAACTTCTTTTACTTCTGCTTCGGCAAATGCTGTACCGACAAATGCTGTTGCTAATAATGCGATTAATAATTTTTTCATTTTGTATCCTTATATTGCTGGAAATGCTGGTTGTGTTGGAGCTGGTTTGCCTCCAAATCCTGTTGTAACCGCTGGTGTTGCAGGTGCGCTTCCAAAGCCGCCTCCGCTAGACCCAAACGTTGACGCTCCAGTGCTTGGACTTGCGCCAAAGCTATTTGTGACTGGTGCTGGTGAACTAAAACCACCGGCTGGTGCTCCGAATCCTCCTGCCGCAGGTGCGCCAAATGCTGATGCCCCGCTTGTTGATGTACCGAATCCGCCACTTGATGCTCCTCCAAAACCACCACCCATTGCTGGTGCTTGGTTACTATTATTTACATTAACCGAACCTTGTCCTGGCGGTACATAGGTTGTTCCGGCACCTTGTGGAAAACTCATAGTTGGTCCTGCCGCTCCTCCTAGTTTTTCTTGTGTACGTCCATATGCACTGATACCGATGACAGCACCCATAGCAAGATGAAATAATCCTGCACCTTGAAGCGTCAATGGCTGCCATTGACTGTTGACCGATCCATGATCAAGTGCTTGTAATAAACTCCATAACACCGGAAATCCTACAAAGTCCATGAAACAGACGCACATATACATCCATCCCATCATTGGACGCCATTTGCTGTTCATCCAATCTTCTTTTTTCTGCTCACTTGCGCTTATTTGTGTTGTATCTTCGTCAGCCATTTACTGCTCCGTAATATTGTATTATTATTTATTACCTTTATCTATAATTATATGCTATGTAATAACTAGGTAATTTACCAGTAAATATTTAAATGAAAAACAATTATAGTTTTACAGATTGGGTACTTGGGTTGTCATTTAGAACATTCTTTTGGATAATGACCGCAGTAGGTGCTTCTTTATGGATAATAGCTATGGTTGTTCTCCTGGTTTATCTTCATTTTTCTCGTTAGCCTGTTTCCTAAAATACTCATCTTGCGCTTGCTGTTTTGCTTGAAAATCTTCTAATTCTAATAGATGTATACGTCTGCGTTCTTCTCTTTTTGCTTTGACTATATCTGGTTCTAATTCAGGCCAACGTTGGCGTCTATCGTGCGAAACCCAGGCCATTAATATTACCATAGTTAATCCTAATATCATTGCTATAAATCCCCAGCTTAGTTCTACCATATAGGCTCTAATCTTTGCTCGCTTTCTTGCGGCAGCTCTTTCATCTGCCCGCATTTTTCTAGTAAGAAGAAACCTTTGTTGTTCTCCCATGTCTTTCATCATTTCACTGACATCAGTCCATAATGCTCCTAACTCGGGCGGTGATTGATATATCATCATTTCACGAATTTCAATTTTCATTTGTTCTAGTTGTTTTTTCATTATAACTAGTTGTAAAGCACGACGCCCTAGGCTTTCATCGCCTTCGTAGATTTCTTCACGAGCTTTTCGTTCTTCTTCTTCAATAACTGCCATACATTTGTTCATATTGTCAAAAAAGTCGCCGAGATAATTGGCCAGCTCTTGATAGATACCCGTAGTTTCGCCCTGCTTCTTGTTTAGCTCAATAACACGATTTTTTTCTTCTATGTAAGCATTGCGTTGTGCAACGGTAGCAGGCTTGTCGGGTGGATGATTGGTGTGAAATTGATCGTCGAGATCCTTTAGAACTGCTTTAACGTCACCGGCGGCACCTTTGATGTCTTTGTATAATTGACATCCTTTTTTTACAGCCTGTACTGCGCCGTTTGCCAAGGCAAATAGTGTTAATGGATCCACTAAAAAACCGCTCCATAATAGTATGCTATTATTTAAAGCGGTTGTTTAAGTTATAAAGTAAGCAGTTTACTTAAAAGAATAACCAAATACCTTGTGTTGATAATATTAATCCTAGTCCTGCAACAAAGAAACTGCCCCAGAACATTTCTGTACTAACTGCTAAAATACTTGCTGAAAGAACAACGATACTTAATTGATATAGTGTGCTGGCAAACCCAATCCACGGACTTTGTTTTTTAGCATAGTCTCGATCGGCTTCTAGTTTTTTAGCCTTGGCCATTAATTCTACTTTGCCCTCACCTGTAGCTGGATCACTTTCGTAACGAGCAATTTTAGCTTCAAGTTTTTCAATCTTATCAGTGTCTTTACGAACAATAGCATCATCTAATGATTGTTCGGCCAACATTTGCTTGATACTTTTAGCTTCGTAAAATTGCCAAACGTCATTGGCGGCAATAGTATTGTTTAATGTTGTACCAGATAACTTACCACCGTACCAAGAATTAATAGCAAGTATTAGCGCAAAAACACTAATAACCATTCCTGCTTTATCTTTTAATTTAGCTTCGCGTTCGCTACGTGAACCTAGCGGAGGTTTAACTGCGTTAGGGTCTTTAGGTTGTTTTGTTAATAAGTTTAATACTGAATCGAATAATGCCATTTTATGCTCCCATTACTTGTAGTGTGTGATTGTACCTTGCAGTACGATCCTCTAGTCCTAATGTACCGCCATTGATAATTTTAGTCATTTTTTCAATATCTCCAGCGTCGGCCCAATTATTTAAGTTATTGCTTTCCCAAAACCAGCAAGCGCTTTGTACTGCGCCTTCAAATGTTGCTAGATACGCTGGAATATCTTTAATATCTGTTTGGATACTATCAGCAAATGCCTGGTAGTTTGATCTACCTGTTAATTGAATTAATCCCCTTCCGCAATGAGCCCAACCATCTCCTGATTCTTCAGGACCGTTGCCCATACGATTAGCATACGCTCTGTTAGCAATCATTTCTGGATTGTGTGCATATTGTGCGGCTATTTCGGGTGGAAAATACTTGGGCCATACCCGGCTTAAACTTTCTGCTTTATAATTTAAATTTTCTTGTAAAAATACAAAACCACCAGACTCGTGTGCACATTGTGCCAAGAAGCTCGCAATACGTTGTGGTGTATTAATATCGTAATCTGGTAATGCTTGTTCTAGGGCATGGTACCAATGATCAATATATTGATTACCAGGTATGATTTGTGCTAGTTGTTCTTTTGTTAAAATAAAATCTGACATTGTTCTCTCTTTATACTAATGAGGCTATATTTATTAAGCCATTTATAGCTGTATTTAACCTTTCCATTGCTTCAAGTTCTGCCATATTTGCTTGAATATTAATTTGTCTTTGCACATCTTTAATTAATTCAATGTATTCAGAAGGACTAAGTTGTCCTGCTTTACACATTTCTGTATATTGATTAACAGTTGCGGCAGCGGCATTTACATCAGGATTCTGACTACTAATACTAGCTAGCATTGTTTGATTGTAGTTTATTTGTTCTGTGCTCATCTTGGTTTAGCTCCTACGGTTTTTTGTATTAGTTCAGCAGATTTTTTTATGCTATCGTATTTAATTTTACAAAAAGCAGGTCCTACTGGTCCTTTTTGATATTGTACAACAAGTCCTTGTGCCATATCATCTAGTTCTGTTGCGGCAGCAATAACTTTATCGTTACGTGGAAGATATTGTGTATGATTTTTAAATAATGCTGTTTGTCTTGCAAGTTGATTTGCTTTTATCTGCGATTCTTGAGGATTGGTGCAAGATTCTTTGGAATATTCGGCAGTTGTTCTTATGTCTGCTATTTGTGCATACTCATTCGGATCGTACTTCATAAACAGAGAATCCATAACAGTTGAACATCCCGTTAATGACAAAGCTAGAATTATTAATAATTTTTTCATTTAACACTTTCAAATATATTTTTTTGTACCTTATACCATTCCGACCACTTATCTACTTTAACAGCACATTCATAATATGTTGTATAATTATCTCCAATAGTACTAGCAATACCGCTTAACTTGGTGTCATCTGGTAACTTTTTCAATTCAGGACAACTTTCAAGACTATCGGTGCCAGGGGGTTCTGGAAAATGACGAGTTACAGGAACATATGTTGTACTACACCCTGTTAAACACAGTAAAAATAAAACAAGTATATATTTCATTTTGGAGCCTCGGCGGAATCATTGTGAGCTTTTATAAATTCTTTGGGAATAACACAGGTGTTATCATACTTAGTTACTTCACGGTCTATGTATTGTTTAACAATAATGCCTTTTTCTCTAATAATTTTAATTTTTTGTTTGGCTTTTTGTTCAATGGCTACATTAACTTCTTTGCTTTTTTCTTCTGACTTGGCAATTTCTGCTTGCATTTGTTCTGCCTTAGCTCGCCACGCCATATCAACACCATAACCGCCAAGTAAATAACAACCTGATGCAATTAATAAAATACTAACTATTTCAAATAAAATAGGATATCGACAAACCACAATAATAGATTTAAAAGGAATATATTTGAGTAATTTACTTCCAATATATGTTAAAATACCAATTAATAATAAACTATAGTATATTATTATTAATATATTTTCTGGAATTAAATTAAGTATCCATTGAAACTGCCACATTACCATCTATCCTTTTGTATGACTAGTGCACGATCTCCATTTCTAATTAAAAATTTATTGCCAATTTTGTTGATATCGTAATTGCCTAAATATTTGTTTAAGAAAAACATTTGACTCTGACTGGCTTCGTCTAATGATAATTTACCAGGTACAATATTTTTAACATTTTCATAATCGCCAATTGCAATTAATTTTGCTTGTATATCGCCTGCATATGGTTTACTGAATGTTATGGTGTTATCTGATTCGAGTGTAACATCTGTTGCACCTTGATCAAAAAACCCTTTTATATCTGTATTTTTAATTTCTACAATTTTATTTTCGTAGGCTTCTGGAGTTGTTGGAATATGCTCTAATACTGATCGCTCATCGAACTCTACGCTACGATCTTCCTTTTGGTAACGGAATCGCCAATCATAACAGTTACATAATTGTCCGAGACCGTTTAATAATTCTCTCATTTGTCCAGGTAATCCAGGGCCACGTTCCATTTCTACAAATACTTGGTATTGGCCATTTTGTTCTTCCCCAGCACTCATATCTGCATCTAAAATAAATTTATAACCTTTTTCTATAAATTCAACTAAATCCATAGCAGGATATTTTTCTTTTACATTAAATCCTAATACAACTACATCTCGGTCTTCGCCCATTTTGCTTTTGTATTGATCGACCGTGAACAAGTTACTAACATAATCTGCTAGGTCGCCTGAACGAAGTCCTTCATTTAATTGTTTTTTATTCATCATCTTGTGGTACTTCCTGTGCTACTTCTTCTGCGGAAACCTGCATATTGTTATAATGCATATATTCAGCCATATGATTATGGTCTCTATTTTCTTTTCCTACATAAATGTCTTGCATTAACTTCTTAGGCATTTCAATTGTCACGGTCCATACAGGGTGTGCATCAATTTTACCTTTCTTAGTTCCTGGACGGTAATCAGTAGGATCTTTAATTTTTCTAGGTATAAGAACGTGTGTCTTTTTATATACAACTTTACAACCGTAATCAGTTAAACGTTTACCACCTTCAGGGTCTGGCATCTCATTGCGATCCCACATAAATGTACACTCAACAGAATACCTGTTAATTTTAGGACCGTGAGTTAGTTCGCCTTCCTCCCAGTTTTTAAAAACGTATATATCTAACTCATCAAGAACCCTTTCAAAGTCTTTAAGGACGTGAAAAATGTTATTATCTTCGCTGAGTTTTTGTAAATTTTTAATTACATCAACAATATCTTGGTGCATAGTAGTTCTCTTTATAAACTATTTATACTTAATCTTATTAGGCCCGTTTTGATAGTGTTTTAACCGGTTTTTATAATTTGGTTGTAAATATCTTTGCAGGTCATCTTACTTATTTGGAGGGTAAAATTGCCTAAAGCAAGAAGACGCGAAAAGGATCCTGGAACACAACGCGATGTTCGTTTCACGCAGGATTCTAATAACTTGATTCCGATCAAGCCTTACCTAAGAAGAAGCCAGCAGGTACACATTGTTCCGCGCAATTTAGCGCAAGAATCTTATGTAGAACTGCTAAAAAACCCCAGAAAGTTTATTGTATTCGCTATCGGCCCTGCCGGTACGGGTAAAACTATGCTGGGTGTACAAATGGCCATCAAACAATTAAAAGAGGGGGTGATTAAGAAAATTATTATCACACGGCCAGCTGTATCAGTAGATGAAGAACACGGGTTTTTACCGGGAACATTAAATCAAAAAATGGAGCCCTGGACAAGACCTATTATGGATGTATTCGAAGAATACTATCATCCGAGAGAAATTGCAGATATGCTAGAAGATGGAGTGATAGAAATTGCGCCACTAGCGATGATGCGTGGCAGAACATTTAAAAACGCTTTTATTGTAGCCGATGAATGTCAAAACACATCTGCTAGTCAAATGAAAATGTTACTCACACGTATCGGCGAAGGAAGTAAAATGGTAGTAACTGGAGACTTAAATCAAGCAGATAGACCACACGAGAATGGCTTGCTAGAATTTTGTAATTTATACGCACAAGGAGGTGATTATCGTATGATTGCTATGGCTAAGTTCGGATCTCGTGATATAGAAAGACACCCAGTTGTAAAAGAAATTTTATCAATTTATAAGGAAACAGATATTGATTAAGATATAAACACTAACTTAACCAAAAGAAAACCGCATAACAATCTGACCTGCAATTGAAGTTATGCGGTTTATTTTATTTTAACTATAAATAAAAATGAGGATCGCGATCCGGCAAGATCCACCCTCTCTAACAGTTTTGAAGGAACTATCAGCAATGTATTTACACTACTATGTCTATGCATATCTGCGAAAAGACGGCACTCCATATTACATCGGCAAAGGCAAAGGTGATCGTGCTCGCTCAAAAGAACATTTTGTTAAACTTCCAAAAGATCGATCTAGAATAATTTATTTAGAAAAGAATCTCACAGACATTGGAGCACTTGCTCTTGAACGTAGGATGATAAAATGGTACGGACGGAAAGATTTAGGTACGGGCATACTTCAAAATAGAACGGATGGCGGAGATGGTGCATCCGGCGCCGTTCGATCTGAAAAATTTAAAAAGAGTGTTAGCCAACGATTTAAGGGTAGAGTTAGTCCTACTAAAGGAACAATTGCTTGGAATAGAGGAATTCCTATGACCGATGATGCTAAACAAAAAGCATCACAAAAATTAAAAGGTCGTACTACCTGGAATAAAGGAATACCTGTTACAGAAGAATCAAATATTAAACGTAAAGCAAAACAAACTGGTGTACTAAAACCAATTATAACTTGCCCCCATTGCGGAAAAGATGGAGTCAAGCCTGCGATGATAAGACATCACTTCAATAACTGTAAGTTATTTTAATCTAGCAAGTTTAACCAATGTTGCCGCAAGATTAATTTCTGGATCGGCAATTAAGGTATGATCTACTAGTCCTTGTTTAATAATTAACAAGGCAGAATCTTTGGTTTCTTCATCGTTGCCAAATAGATCAATATTGTCATAACACCAACGAAATATATCTTCGATTTCTTCGGGTCTAGCACGACTACACAGTAATCTCCTTGCTCCTTGTATGTTTCCGGCCTTGAACAGTTCAACCATTTCAATTTTATAATCGCTGGAATCTGAATCTCCTGCTGTAGGTGCTACAAGTTTAAGGTCTTCGCTGACATTTTGTTGTACAATATTAATACATTTACGAAGATCAGGGTATGTTAATTTAACATATGTATCTAACGTATCTAAATCAAAATCAACTCCTTCGCTGACTAAAATAGTAGCAACACGGGCAGTGAATTCTGTTTGATCAGTTTTCTCAACGTGAAATCCCTGACAACGACTGTGTAACGCTGGGATAATCTTATTAGGATAATTGCAGGTTAGAATAAATCTACTATGACCAGAATATGTTTCCATTAAACCGCGAAGTATAGCCTGTGCATTAAGTGATAGATAATCAGCCTCATCTAATAATACAACTTTAAATGGTCCGAAAGGGATCATTTGAATAAAGTTTGTAATTGTATCTCTAACATCATCAACAGAATTTGTACGAGACGCATTTATCTCTAATATATCATATTCTTCTATGCCTAACTCGTTTAGTATAACTTTGGCTAATGTTGTTTTACCTATTCCCGCTGATCCACTTAATAGTAGGTGTGGAATACTGCCTTCTTTGATCCAAGATTTAACTTGTCGTTTTTGTGCTTCATCTCTAAAAACATATTCCTCTACTGTTTTAGGTCTATATTTTTCTACCCATAATTCTTTCATACCATATCCTCAAACATTTGTTTACGACCTTCTTCGCCTAATTCTAAATCAAAAATAGTTTTAACGTGTTGCAACATAGCACAGGCCATCATTAATAAATCTTCTCTATTGTCACACATAAGAATTTGCTGTTCTATAGGTTTCATTAATTCTAACATCCTTGATGTAATACGATCTGAATGTGTCATACTATTCTCCCAATAGTATTGTAAATCAAATCGTCTAGTTCTCGTGAGAAATCTTGTCCGGCTCTGCGCTTTTCAAAGATAGTCTCAATAAGCCCGTTGGTAGGAACATATCGATCATCACGATGTTTAAGTTCTTCAATTAAATCTTCAGTAGTAAACTCTGACAAGTCAACATCTACTTCAACTTCTGTGTAAATTGTTGGCATTATACAATCTCCTCTAGGATACCTAATGCTTCTGCGATAATTAAAAACACGCCGGCGCCAAACATATCTCCCTGCATTAATCTAAATGCGGCTGCAATACGCATACCGCTCTTTATAATACTAACATAAAAATGTCCGCGGCTGGTATCTTTTGGTTGAATTTCCATTATAATTTCCAATCTTTCTTTGCTTGTTGCCAGACTTTGTGTAGATTTAATATACACCATCCGCCTATAACAAATGGTGCAATAATAATATAAATTATAACACGCCATACAGGAATAGTCAACAAAGGTTTGTGATGTGGGCATCTTCCTTGCCTATAATCACATTGTGGATCATACTCCTTACGGCATATATCACACTTATCCACGTAACGATTCCATTGTTATAATTTTACCAATACTTTCACCAAGATCGTCACCATCGACAACAATATGTAGCCTTGTATGGTTAACATCTTTGATACGATCGTATTTGCGTGTTTCAATAACCATACCACCGGCGGCTCGGTATACATTGAATCTTAAAGACCCTTCATTGTGTAACTCTATACTTTCTTCGACTCTAATCAATTCAGATTCGTTGCTATTATCATTATAAAGCCAATCTCTAAATCTTTGTTTAATTGTTTTTTTCATTGAAATTTTCCTTGCTGGTGACACCGACGGTATTGCGTTGCGACGACTAATTTTACCATATCTACTCATTTACATTCCTCTAACCATTTGCTTACCTGTTCATTGGCTTCGTCGTAGGTTAAAGCATAAACTGTGACATCCATTACCCTTCCACTAATATTAATATCAAAAGGTACTTTCCCGGTTATTCTAAAGTCTTCTGGTAATTTAACTGATACTGTAAATTCTTGTATTTCCATAGCTCTTTTTATCAATGACTGCGCTTGTTCTATTGAATTCATTTTTTGCTTCTCTCTGCTTCTGCAACACGTTTGCGTAAACTACTAGATGAAAAACTATGATCTCTACTGTTGTAAATAATTTCAATTCCTCGGTGATCACAGATATCTTTACCAGTAAATTCTATACCTTGATACTCTACACCTAATATTCTAACATCAATAGGCAATGTGAGCAATATGTCTTCTAGATCTTTTTCAGTTTGATATACAACTATTTCATCCACATACCGAGTAGCACTGAGTGTAATTTGTCTTTCAACAATACTTTGAATAGGTTTATTTTTAGTATCTGGTCTATCAATAGTAGGATCAGTTTGTAGTCCTGCAATCAAATAATCACAATGATTTTTGACTTCTGCTAGCATAGCAATATGGCCAGCGTGTAATAAATCAAAAGTTGAAAATACTATTCCAATTTTCTTGCCTTCTAATTTTAATTGTTTAATTTTATTAAATATCATTGCTAAGAATCCTTATTATTTTTTTCTGCTCTTGTTCTTTGAGCCATTCTTCTTCACCAGCGTAGGTGGGACAACGACGAATTGCTTCGTTTAATATTTCTTTTATTTTGTAGAGATCTTGCTTAATGCCCCAGCCAGTGAATCCGTCAGTATACGTACTACTGCATTCTGAAGTCATTCTATTAATTTGTGAAACGACGTCTACTACGTCCCAAGATTTTTTGTATCCCATAGCAATTATATTACTACGGGATTACATAAAAGTCAACAATTAATTAACTAAGTGAGCGATAAATCTGCTCGGGTTTTTCGTCCGTTGACATCAGAATAGCATCACTGTCGACCATACGCACTTCTGAAATTGTACCATCTTCATTTTCAAATTCAACTGTACGTGTCCAACGCCCGTGTTCAATAAGGATCCATTCACCAATTTCAACATCTTCTTGATCTGGACCAATTGCCCAAACTTTTCCCCAACGTGGGCTAATACCTTCGGATTTTCCGTTGGCGGTTGGAATATAAATTCCACTGGATGTTTTTTGTTCGCCGAATTCCATATCGCTTACGAATACTTTATCGGCTAATGGTTTAATAGTTCCTGTAACTTTCATTTATTCCTCTGTTTGAATTTTTTTGGTTTTTGTAATTGTTGATGGTTCTTCAATTACTGATTCTTGTTCTGCTTCTACGAACTCGTCGGCTTTGATTTTATTTGCAGGTTTTTTAATTGCAGATTTTGGATTATTTTCGTAATAGTCTGCAATTACATCCTCGCGGCGGCGAATAATCTGTCCACCAGGACCAAGTTCATCACCACGAGCATTAACTTTCATATTGCCAATTGCTGGCATTAATTCATTTTGACGAATTAATTTTTCTAGATCGATCTGACGACCTTGCATTGTTTTGTGTACCATTTTATTCTCCTTATTTTAAGAATTCGTGTATGTCTAGTCCGTATTTAATACTATCTATTCTATGTATCCCTATAAGGAATAATACATAACTTGCTACACTACTACCTCTTCCTACTCCCCATACAATGTTATTTTTACGCATTGTATCTACTAAGTATTTAAGGTATTTTAATAAGGTGATCATATTATGTTGGACAAACAATTTTAATTCTTCAGTTACTCTATCTTTTTGTTCGTCCGTATGGCATTCTTTGTATAACCATTCTACAATATTATAGTTTTGATATTCTTCGGGCATAAACCAATGTTCTTGATTTTCTTGATCAAATGATTCTAGACTATCAAATAATTGATCTTCTATTTGTTTAAGTGCAGGAATGCGATCTGCATTTTCTAACCGTGCCTGGTTATATTGAATTATTACATCAGGATCATTTATGTATACATTTTCCAATGATTTTACCTTACCGCTATATAATGCGGCAAGTGCTTCTTCCTCAGAAATAATTATCTGTCCGTATTGATTACTCAGCACTTAATCCACCCTGCACAACTGTGGGTGAAAATTTTGGAGTATCTGTGAAGTTGAGGTCTTTCCAACTTGTATGATCATCTGTACCTGTGTTTATCGAATCCATATTCCACCAAAAATTACCACTTAAATCTACACCTATATCTGTATCGTGATTTACAGTATATTGTACACGATCACCAATTAGGCTGTCAAGTGTTAGATAATTTATTGTGAAATATTTTTCTGTGATTGTATATAACTTTTGGAAAAGAATTGATGCAAAAAACACATCATATGGTTCTACAGGCAATAAAACCAAATTAGATTCAAGAGTTAGTAATGGCTTAACAATTGATAGGTCTTGATTTACAATAATACTATTTTGAAGATAGTTTCCGATGAAATATTTTATTTTTTTAAAGCCCAAATTGATATTATTAGTATTAGAATCTATGGGTTCTAAACTAATTTTTATATTATAATAATTAGGCAGTAACAGGTTTTCGGTTATTATTGTACAAGCAAACTCTGAAGGCCAAATAAAATGGTCTGGATCAGTCAACATTTATCAAATCATCTAAATCTTTGTTTTGTTTTTTCATCGAATTTTTCATATTCTCTTGTTGTCGACGCATTTGTTCATCTTTATACATCTCTAACGCAATAATTATCTGTTGACACACTCCGCCCTGACCCATACTGGCTGCGATGTTGTATTTTTTACTAAGATCTAAGATTTTATTTTCCAAATCTTGATCTTTGATTTTTCTAGGATTATCAACTAAAGGATGAAACATAATTAACTAATTGTTATTGTAAATGTTTGTTGTGGTGTGGTTTGTGGCGGATTTCCAGAATCTGATGCCGCAATTGTAATATTTCCACTAATACCTGACGATGTTGGAGTACCACTGATATTTACACCACTTGAATCAACATAGGCTGTTAATCCGGCTGGTAATGAACTATTGATAATACTATATGTATAAGGAGAAGTTCCGCCAGTTGCTGTTATACTTCCTGTATACGAAGTGCCTGTAGATCCTGTTGGTAAATTAGATGTTAGTGTAAGAATACTTCCGACTACATTAATACCATAAACAATAGATTTTGTTAATGGAACACTACTGCTATCCGACACACTAAATGTAAAGTTATTACTTCCAATTGCAGATGGTATTCCTGTTATTGTAGTAGTATCATCGTCGAACGCAACAGTACTTAATATTGTACTTAATCCTGCTGGTAAAGTTCCATTCAGGCTCCAAGAATACGGAGCAGTACCACCCGATGCTGTTAATGTTTGAGTATATAAATTTCCTAATGTAGCTGCCGGCAATGATGCAGGGGATAATGATAGTCCAGATGAAGAACTTGCAACCGAAGATGGTAATATTGGAGTTGAGTAATTAGAAGTATGTTGTAATCCCGAAGAATCACTTACAGTTATGCTAAACTCGTAATTTTGTGTTCCTGTTGCATTTGACGGAATTACACTTATAACACCAGTATTGGCATTTATTAATCCAGAAGGATTGCTTGACCAAGTATATGGTCCAACACCTCCATTTGCAGTAAATGCAATTGTATATAATGATCCTACTATAGGTGCGTGTGCAATAGTTGCCGGGGAAATAGAAATAGCATTAGATATAAGAGTTTGAGTAGGTGCTGGTCTTATTGAAAATCCAGTTACCTGTTGTAAATTAATAGTCCAGCTATATGTTCCTTCATCTGTTTCAGGATCAAACTGTGATACTGTAGCAACATAAAAATCACCTTGTCTTGTTACATTGGTAAGATATTTTCCTGGATCTCTGCCCGAATAAGATGAATAAACAACTCTAAGATTATTAGGATTTGTTATTACAGAATTAGCCACAGTACTTAAAGTTACATTTGCGTGTAGATCTCCGTGAGCACTTTGACCAAGGACATCATAAAGAAGTCCATCTGCGGCAGCAGATAAATCAATACCAGTATGTGTTAATCCCAATGTTTGCCCAAGTGAACCTAGATCAACTAATGCAGAATTATAATCACTGTATGATTTTGTTGTTGCTGTTGTTGATGCTACAGAAAATTCTATAGATAATTTATCGTCAACATTACCATTAAATTGAAATACAGGAGTATCAAATGCTGGAACTGTAAATGTGCTTGTACCAACTCCTATAGAACTAGTCTCTCCAAAATTACCAATTTTAATAGGAAATTTTTGTCCTGGATATACGGTAGTAGCAGTTGATGTTATTACTCCTGATGGAGTAGGATATGATACTTCTAAATTGTAAACTCCAACAGGACAAACATATTCGTAGTTTCCTGGTTGATTATATACAGTAGGAGTGATAGAAGCAGTATGTGTTGTTGACCAAGTGCCTGTATTAACCCATACGTGACTAACTAATCTCCATTGGCCATTGAAATTAACGTACACATTTTCTACCTGATGTGGTCCGCTAGAGTCAGTAACATAAATGTTAGGCATTATAGAATTTGATACCAAATATCTCCAGCGTTTCCACCACTTGGAGTTGTAAACGACACAGTTCTTGTTCCAAATCCGTTGCTTGTTGCCCCTGTTACCACTGCCGCATTGGTTGCAGTTACAGCATAGGTAGCAGTTGTTGCTTGTGCTACTACTACGGTACTCGAAGTTATAGCATTAGCAACAAATTCTGTTGTAGCCAATAAAGTTGAAGAATCACTGTATCCCTGTGTGGTTGCAGTACTTCCTGCTCCTAGTGATCTAGGGCTCGGTGTACTATCACCACTGATTAATAATTTGTTTATAGTTCCATCTGCATAATTTGCAAATGTAATATACGTTGCTGTATTGTTTGTATAAACTGTTCCAGCCAATTCATTTTTTGCGGCCATAACACCAGTTGCAGGAACACCATTAACTAATGTTGTTACAGTTGGTTGATTTACTAGATTAGGATTAACAAAAGTCACAGAATCGTTTTGAGAAATAGGCCAAGCATCGTGATTGGTAACTATTGTATTGGTTGCTGTGATTATTCCTGTTACTGTATATTGATTTGTATTACCACTTATATAAAATGTTGCACCAGCGGCAATATTTTGAACAGATGCAGAAACATTGAATGATACCGCACTATCTGTTTGTGTAATGCTATCTAATATTGTAAATGTTTGAACTGTTGGAAGTGTGGCCAATGTAGCATATGTATTGTTATGCCTTACATAAGTTTCACCATTTGTACCAGTGGTATAAAAGTTTGTTGATATCTGTAATTTTTCACTGGTTAATAATCCAGTATTACTACCACCTGACCCACTGGCAACATTTTTAACATAATATTTTGCTCCACTTCCGCCTAGTGAATCTTCGCTCCAAATATCAAAAATATTAGCGCCACTTGATAACTCGTAAGTTGGAGTAGTTGTATCTAACGATGTTACATTACTATCAGCAAATGTAACGGCTGTGTATACGTTAGGATTACCAGAGGTAATTGATAGTCTAATGCTACCAGATTTTCCAGTTGCTGGCCAATTTGAAATAGTTAAACTATGATCTCCGGGTGCTAAACTAAATGTTTGATAACTGCCTAACGAATAATCAATGCCTATGTTATACGTGTCTATAAGATCGTAACTATACAATTCAGTTGAACAATTTTTAAAGTTAGCAGAATCTATAGTGTTACCATAGAATGTACTTGTACCTGCTGTTGTTACAGCAACCTTACTTAAATATTCTGTTTGAGAATTAACCGCATCAATTGCTTGTCTTATATAATTAAAATTGTCGCGGAATCCCTGTGAGTCGTTGTCTTTTCCTTTAACAGGAAATCCTATGTCGATTCTGTTTATATATGTTGATGCAGTGGTTGACACTTGTTAACTCCGTTTTATTTTAAGGTAATTTTTTCTTGATCTCATCTACTTCGGCTGCTAGATCATTAATAGCTTGAATAATTAATCCAGCCAATTTCTCATATCTAATCGCTAAACGGTCGCCTTCTATAGTAAACACTACTTCTGGTAGAACTTTTTGAACTTCTTGAGCAATTAAACCTGTATCTTGTTTATTCAATGTTGGTTTATTTTGTAAGAAGTCGTCAGTCCAATCATAGAATACACCTTCTAATGATCTAATTCTGCCTAATGCATTATCAATTTTTCTAATATTTGTTTTGAATCTAATATCAGATGCTGAACTACCATATGCTGTTATATTTCCTGTAGCGGTAATATTAGAGCCATCTGTCCACACATTAGCACTTCCAGTTACACTACTACCAGTACCATATACTATATATTGATTACCTATTGATAAGTTTGCACCGCTTGAACCAGTTGGCCCTTGTGTGCCTTGTGGTCCTGTTGGTCCTTGCGATCCAGTTGGTCCGTGACCAGTAGGCCCAGTTGGCCCTGCAACATTACTTTGAGCTCCAGTTGGTCCTGTTGGCCCTGTAGCACCGGTTGGACCCTGTGGACCTGTGGCACCCGTGGGACCTGCAACATTACTTTGAGCTCCGGTTGGTCCAGTAGCACCAGTTGGTCCAGTAGCACCAGTTGGTCCTGTTGGACCAGTAGGCCCAGTTGGTCCTTGTGTGCCTTGTGGTCCTGTTGGACCAGTAGGTCCCTGTGGACCTGTAGCTCCTGAGCCAGTAGGTCCGGTTGGTCCTGTTCCTGTTGGACCCGTTGCACCAGTAGGTCCTTGTGGCCCGGAAGCATTACTTGCAGGTCCAGTAGCACCAGTTGGTCCTAAACTTCCAGTAGGTCCTGTTGGACCACCTGCTGGTCCTTGTGGTCCTGTTGGCCCAGTATTACCTGTATTTCCGGTTGGTCCACCGACATTACTTGCAGGTCCAGTAGGTCCTTGCGGACCGAAATTTCCTTGTGGGCCAGTTGGACCTTGTGATCCTGTAGGTCCAACAATATCTCCAACGTCTACAAATCCGTTATAATGTGTTCCGTCAACTATTAATGTACCTGTGTAAACCCATAGATGTCCTGTTGTACTATCAATGTATGCATCGCCTAGATTAGGTGTAGGACTTGTTGGCAAGGTTACATATCCATTTACAGCACCTAAGATGTTTACACCTGCGCCGGCAGCTCCAGTAGGTCCTGTTGGCCCAGTACCGCTAGGTCCTGTTGGCCCAGTAGCGCCTGCACCAGTAGGGCCTGTTGCACCAGTAGGACCTGGTGTTCCTGTAATACTATTTCCAGGAGATCCAGTAGGTCCTTGTGCACCTGTTGGACCTAATGGGCCTGCAGGTCCTGTTGCACCAGTTGGTCCACCGCCTGTAAATAATACACCTCTTTGATATAAATTACCATTAAAATATATGTCTCCGCCTACTCCGACACCACCTACAACTGTTAATGCACCCGAGGTTGTAGAAATTGCACTTGCTGTTGATGTAATATTGACACCAGGTACTGTTAAAATACCTGTGTTAGGAACATATGATACTCGACTATCTGCTTTTTCTCCAACATAGGTATTAACACCTATACCCATATTGAGATAATATTGATTTACATCATTGCTAGCAAGACCTGTAACGTACACAGTATTTGCTTGTCCAGCTGGTCCGCCTGCAATTACTGTTGATGTACTAACCCAAGTAGCAGTTGTTCCATTACTTTGTAAAATATAATTTGCAGGTCCTATTGGTATAAACGAAGTTGTACTAGTAGCACTTTGAATAGGAATACTACCGATATTTCCGCCTGCAATATTATTGGGGGTGTTTGGTCCAGTAGGTCCGATTAATCCTTGTGATCCAGTAGGTCCGATATTACCTGTTGCACCAGTAGGTCCTGTTGCACCAGTTGCACCTAAAATTCCTTGTGGCCCGGTAACTCCTTGAAGTCCCTGTGGACCTCTAGCGCCAGTTGGACCTTGGTATCCTGTAGGACCAGTTGGTCCGGTCGGCCCTTGTTGTCCAGTAGGTCCAGTAGGTCCTAGATCACCTTGTGGTCCAGTAGGTCCTTGTTGACCAGTAGGTCCTAGATCTCCCTGTGGTCCGGTAGGTCCAGAAACTCCTGTTGGACCTTGTGGCCCTGCTACATTGAACAATGCCCTGGCCTGAGCTACTGTGATGTATTGTCCTACAGCAGAATCTTGTACAACAATTAGGGTTTCGCCCTCTGTAGGGTTGGTTAAATGTGGTAAAAAGGTAAGATCGGGTCTAATAGTCATAGTTTGGGCATCTTGTTGATAGTGTATTTATTATTTTACCAACATTACGAGAATTCGACCCATCCTGTCAAAATATACTTAACACCTGTTAATGGAGGATTTCCTCTGTGAGCCCACGGATAATTTGGCGGAAATAATACCAATCTACCTTTTTTAGGAGAAACTCTACGACTTTGATACAAGAATTCTGTTTCTCCGCCTTCTTCTACATCGTTAAGATACAGTATATAAACACCTGTGCGTCTACTCATCAGAGTGACGCCATCCTCGCTATGCCAGATATGGTAACCACCGCCGGGAATAGTTTTTTGAAGTTTATATGTATAAATTGTAGTTGGGCCATAATCTTGCAATACGCTGAATCTACCACTATAGTCAGCATAGCATTCATCCCAGAATACTTGGTTAAATTCAGCCATATATCCCTGTATATTAGGCCACATAAAATTAATTTCTTGAACACTTATTGGATTTAGACCTACTGAATCATCATTTTTAATTCGTTCAGCTTCGGGCCTAGCAAATGTTCTATTATTGCGTTGACACCATTCAAAATATTCAATTAAATTATCACAAAATTCATCACTGAAATAACCATCATATATCCCAATGAAATCTTCGATTAACACTTTTTTTGTCATTACGTTCCTTAAACAAATGCTGGTCCAGTAGCCCAGACTACTAAACTTTTTCTTATTCCTGAGGTAACTGGTGTTACTCTGTGTAAAGTGTAACTAGGAAATGCAGATATTATACCTCTTTCTTTTACTACCTGTTGTGGGGTTGAGCTTGTCATTATTTCTAAGTCGCCGCCTTCGTAATCAGCAGGATCACTTAATTGTAATACCAAACTAAATTTTCTAGGAGGATTTCCATCACCATTAATACCTCCATCTGTGTGCCAAGTATAATGTCCATTTGATTCGGCATTGTATACCGTATATTGTAAATCTTCATTAAACCCGTGAAGATTAAATCTATAAAACTGCCCATTTAATTGCCTTGCTACAAAAGCAAGTCTATCATAGATCCAGCTACTATTGTCATTATATTGAATCCACGAATTAGTAGATTCTCTAATATCTGATATATCTTCTTCTGGTTTACTTCCACCGACTAACCCTTTCATTTTTTCAAGAGAGTCGCCGTATTCAATAATTTTATCTAATTCTTCTGACGTAAAAGCATCGCGCCAGGTAACAAATGGATGTTCAGATATTCCAAATGTGGGGGGTGGTAAGAAAGGATAGTTTGACATATACTTTACTTATGTCATTGTTGATTCCACGAAACATTAATTTGTCCATTGTATCCTCCACCGTTTCCGACAGTTACAGGAATGTTAACTCTTGAAATAGCGTTAGGAGCCAATGTAGCATTATATAAATTTGATGTGTATAATGAGGAAGCCGAAGTACCGCTCATACCTGGCCAGGTATTAGGAGCATTCATACCTGGCCACGTAGTTGGAGCAGGTCCTGATTGACCAGCAGTAGCTCCGTTTCCGTTAGCACCAGTATTGCCTGGATTACCTGGATTACCCGCACCGCCAGAATTGCCAGGATTACCGCTACTACCAGGATTTCCTGAGTTACCGCCAGACCCGCCATTTCCACCTGGTCCTCCGGCTGGATAATCCACATTTATCTGATTAGCACCTTGCACCCAGTATGTTACAGTACCGCCATTGCCGCCTGATCCGCCTGATCCGCCGGTAGTGGGTCCAGAATTGCCTGGATTGCCGGCATTGCCTGATACCCCTGCTATAGTATAACCAGGACCTGGATAAGGTGCATCTGGTGCCGCGCCACTGTATGCTTGTGGACCGAAGACATTTTGTGCTGCAGAACCGCCATTACCGCCTGCGCCGCCATTACCGCCTCCACCACCTGACCCAGGATTACCCGAGTTTCCAGCAGTTCCACCACTGCCAGCATTACCTGAACTCCCTGGCGACCCTGGATTTCCAGCAACACCAAAATTTGATGCAGTATATGAAGCACCTGGTCCGCCTGTACCTCCTGGTCCGCCTGTACCTCCTGGTGCTATTATTCCTGGCCACGTAGCAAGACTTCCAAAAATAGTAGAGTTAGCTACATTTCCTGATGAACCATTAGGGCCTTGTGCCCCACTAGGACCCTGGTTTCCATTTACATAATTGTAAGTCCCATTAGATCCAGTTTTTCCTGGCCAAGTATTGGGTGCATTGCCACCAGCTGATCCTGAATTTCCAGCGGCTCCAGGTTGGCCAGAACCTGCACCAGACCCTGCTGGACCAGCACCACCTGCATTACCCGAGGTTCCTCCTAGGCCCACATATATACTTATTACTGGAGTTCCAGGATAACTATTTGGAATATATGCAACAAAATTAACAGTACCGCCAGCTCCACCATTTCCGGGTGCCCCTCCGAATGCTGGATATGTACCGGGATTTGCCGCATTACCCGGGCTTCCACTATTGGCCAATGGTGATGGTTCCCAGTAGATAGCATTGTAACTATTACCACCACCTAGCTCTTCATCAGGATCCCCAGCACTTCCGCCACCGCCCCCTCCTGCACCTCCGTATTGCCCGGGATTTCCAGCATTGCCACCTGCACCGCCTGTTCCATTATTACCGCGCCCGCCTGCACTTCCTCCTGGCCCGCCTACTCCGTTAGTTCCATCGTTGCCTTTTGGAGCAGAGTTACCTTGACTACCGGCTGAGCCTTGACTACCTGGCGAGCCAGGATTACTAACTGCGGCATATCCAGTGAGTGTAGCAGTTTTAACACCAAACGGTTGTTTGAAAGTTGTACTGGAATTTAAGGTCACTGATCCAGCTGGTCTAATTGTTCTGCGCATCTCTGATCTAAAGGCAACTGGCATATATTACTTTCCTATTATCTAGGGTTGGAATTAGTCAAAGTATATGTACTTAAAAAATTGCTGCCTTGTAAATCAACTAAAGTTTGAAAATATTTTCTTGGATATTGGCTTGGTGGTAAATCATCGTGAATTTCTGTGTATACTAATATTGGAAAATCAACGATGCTAGCCCCAGGCCACCAAGAATTTAATGCTCCAATAACGTCTGCGTGTTGTGCATCGTCACCGTAAAACAATAGTGTATATTTGATATTGTTAGCAACTAACCATTTTTTAATATTGTTAGCTTCGGTTACGCCATCTGTGATACCAACATATAAAAAAACGTCGTCTATTTTTGTTATTGCCATTTTAATTTTTCTCCTTTATGAAACTGCGGCCATAGCAAATGTGCCAAACCAGTACGAACCACCATTAACTGTAAAGAATGTAAGTACATCTATTTGGTTTGCCCCAGTTGAATATACAGGAGTAGCTCCTTCTGTGTAATGTGCATTAGTAAATGTCGGTGATCTGTTACCTGTACTATCTTGACGTAAAATAACCGTAGCTGATATTAATGTACCAGATGCTGGGGCATTTGTAAATGTAAATGTTGGGCTACCAGTTAATGTGATATCAAATACATTAGCAGTACTCAAATCTAAATTAGTATTAGAACTAGTATTGCCTAATGTATTAACTGTTTCTTTATAACCTTTGAATATTGCAGTCAATGCTGTTCCATCAAAAGTTAAATTACTACTTCCTGAGGCAGAACCACTGCTGTTATATAATACTTGTCCTGAACTACCCCCAACCGGCCCAGTACTACCGGTTGGACCTGTAACTCCATTTGTACCGTTGGCACCAGTCGGTCCCTGTGCACCTTGGGGTCCCTGTGCACCAGTAGATCCTTGTGGTCCAGTTACTCCTGGTTGTCCAGCAACATTAATAACCCAATTTGAATATGCTCCTGAACCTGAACTTAGATCAGCAGTCATATTTAGAATAGAGCTTGACCAGCCTGTAACAACTCCTTCTATCCAATTTGATGAACTACCAGATACTGTTACACGAATTCTGCTACCGGCTACAAGAGGGCTGGTCAATGATGAGCCATTTGTTGCCCAGGAATATGATCCTGAACTACCAATTGTAGCACTATCAGTTGCTGTTAAACTATAACCAATACCTTGTGGTCCTGTGGGTCCTTGTGCTCCTGTAGCACCAGCATTACCTTGACTTCCTTGTGGTCCTGTTGGGCCTTGAGCACCGGTGGGTCCTTGTGCTCCTGTAGCACCATTAGATCCAGTAGATCCTTGTGGCCCAGTTGGCCCTTGGGCACCTGTTGGTCCTAGACTTGCAAATGTTGCTATGGTTCCTGTAGTAATAACCTGCGAACCATTTATATAAGCAGTTCCGCCAATATTAATATTTCCGCCAATACCTACGCCACCTTGTACGGTTAATGCACCTGTAGTTGTACTTGTACTAGCTGTTCCATTTAGGCCAACATTAAGGGTACTAATCTTAGCGGCAGCACCTTGTGTTACACTTAAAAAGTATTGATTTCCGTTGATAAATGCTAAATTATTTCCACCAGCAAGATCGTTGAATAAAAAATAACCTCCAATAGAGTCAATATACATGTCACCGTTTGTATCCCAAGAAATGCCACCCTTGACTACACCATTAGCACTGGCTCCAATACCACCAAACACATTACCCAACATATCAAGTTTGATAATAGGTGCTTTATAATCGCTATTGCCACTTACTCCGTAGAAGGTTGAGGTATTTCCAACATATAAACTACCGCCAATACCAACACCACCAGCAACAGTTAATGCTCCTGTAACAGTGCTAACGGATGCAGTTGTATTGACTAGAACAATAGAACCTGTCTTAAATGTTCCGTATGTTGCAGAAGTAAAGTCTCCGTTGACTTCTGCTCCTGTTTGATACCATTCTAACCATTTTGTATTGTCGGCTAATACCAACGCGGCATTTTGATCAGCACCATTATAATAGTGCATACGAATACCAATGTCTTTTCCATCGTCTGTGGTCCAAAACCCGTTAACACCACTAGGTGGAACGTGTATTTCTAAGATGTTATCAGTATAATATGTATTTGTACTTAAAATATAAGTAGCAGTACCATTAAATGCTAATGTGCCACCTACAGTTAAATTGCCTGCTAATACTACATTGCTTCCGTCAAATGTTAGATTACTGCTACCGGAAGCAACTCCACTATTATTATATAATATTTGACCATTACTTCCGCCAACCGGACCAGTACTACCAGTAGGTCCTTGTGTTCCTGTTGGCCCAGTTGCTCCATTAATACCAGTACTACCTGCGGAACCAGTTGGTCCCTGTGGTCCAGTAGGTCCTTGTGTTCCTGTTGGCCCAGTTGCTCCATTAATACCAGTACTACCTGCGGAACCAGTTGGTCCCTGTGGTCCAGTAGGTCCTTGTGTTCCAGTAGGTCCTTGTGTTCCTGTTGGTCCAGTAGCACCGGTTGCTCCATTAATACCAGTACTACCTGCGGAACCAGTTGGTCCCTGTGGTCCAATAGGTCCTTGTGTTCCTGTTGGTCCAGTAGCACCGGTTGCTCCAACACTACCTGTTCCACCCGGGCCTGTTGCTCCTGTTGGACCTGTGTTACCAACAGTACCTTGTATACCTGTAGGTCCGGTTGGGCCAACACTACCTGTTCCGCCTGGTCCAGTAGCACCAGTAGGCCCTGTGTTACCAACAGTACCTTGTGTTCCTGTAGGTCCAGTAGCACCGGTTGCTCCAACACTACCTGTTCCGCCTGGTCCGGTAGCACCAGTAGGCCCTGTGTTACCAGTTGCTCCAAATCCTGTTGCTCCTGTACTGCCTGTTGCGCCAGTTGGACCCTGTGGACCTGTTGGACCGGCAACATTGCTTTGAGCTCCGGTTGGACCAGTTGGGCCTTGTTGTCCAGTTGGACCTTTGATTGTTCCAACATCAACAAATGATGTTCCGTTGTAAACCCATAAATGTCCAGTATCTTCTGCAATAACACCGTCACCGTTGACTGGGCTTGGGTCTACTCCTAAAATTCCTGCACTGGTTGAGGTCGAACCTATAATATTAACTGATGTACCAGCCGCACCGGTGGGTCCTAAATTACCTTGAGAACCAGTAGCACCAGTAGCACCAGTAGCACCTGCTCCAGTGGGGCCTTGTGTACCTGTATTTCCTATGGGGCCTTGTGGTCCAGTAGCACCAGTTCCTGTAGGACCAGTTGGTCCTGAACCTGATGGTCCTGTTGGACCTAAATTACCTTGAGAGCCGGTGGCTCCAGTTGCACCTTTAATTCCAGTTGGCCCTTGTGTGCCTTGTGGTCCAGTCGGCCCTTGTACTCCAGTAGGTCCTTGAGAGCCGGTTACTCCTTGTGGTCCAGTAGGTCCGATATTACCTGTTGCACCAGTAGGTCCTAAAATACCAGTTGGACCAGTTGACCCCTGTGACCCAGTGGGTCCTTGCGGCCCTTGTGTAAAATTATTTAAATGTGAAAGTGCTGATAAAACAAGCAGGCTTGATGCTTGATCTACAGTCAAATATTGTGTTACCGCAGAATCTTGCACAATAAATTGTGTGGTTCCTTCGGTAGGATTTGTTAAATGCGGTATAGATGAGGGTAGTGGTCTGGTAAGTCTGGTCATAATTATCAACTAATGATAATGTATTTATATTACCTGTTGGTGATCTTAAATCTCGGATAAGTTTGTCCTTTTTTTGGCCTTGCATCTACTAACCTTGGATATTTTTGATTGGTTTTTGCCAATGGATGTGCCAAAACATACGAACTAACATCAACGTTAGCAAATTCATAGACTGAAAGTCCTATTAATACTTCATATGGAAATACAAATCTCAGAGGAGTTTTATAACTGTTAAACGTAGTATATTGAGCTTGTAGATATTGGTCTACGTATGATTCTGATATTCCTAATTCTCTAATTCCTTGGGTAATTAATACAACTGGAATTCCATAAGGAGCCAATCTATTAATCCATCCCTGCGTCCACGCTATTAGACCATTTATGGTATTTGTTATATTTGATTGATTTATAGTAGTATCCCCGTTGTTAAATCCAGGAATGCTGGCAATATACAAATAAGGATCTAATGCTACCCAATCTGCACGAATAGCATCTGCGAGTATTGTAGCAGTAGGCACAGGAGTAATTCCACCGTATCCTGTTTCAGCCGCGTGAGTTATTCCAACACCTGGACTTATACCATAATATCTCCAATAATCGCATAGTGCTTGTAAATCGTCTCCTGTGGGTTTGCCAGTACCCCAATGTATTTCATCAACAACGTAAGCGTGTGTACTTGTAAAATCTGAAATAGCGTTAACACTATCAGATATATTTGCATTGAATAATCCGCCAACTCCAGAACTATACTGACTATGCCAGAAATTTCTAGGATATCTAAATCCTGTAAACACAGAATCTTGTCCTTGAGGTAATAGTTTTGAATTATATGTAACAGTACTGGTACTAAACATAACCTGATAATCACCGGTTACAGTTGCACCATTAGCATCTGTGGCTCTTATTTTAAAATTATATAATCCTGGAACAGTAGGTATTCCTGTTAATAATCCATTGTTTGGATTATTAGGAAAAGAGATCAATGATAATCCAGGAGGTATTACACCTTCTGCAATTTCATATGAATAAGGACCAGTACCGCCTGATACTGAAAAAGTTTGTCCTACATCAGAAATAATAATAGGAGCACCGTAAATACCTGTTAAATTTCCAGGAGCAGGTGATAATTGAAGATTTTTAAAAATATTATTAGCAATGTCTAATATTCGAGGATATTCAGCAACGGTATAATTATGTTGAAACCATAATGTGAATCCATTTACTGATGCAGGATATGTATTATCTCCTGTATAAGTTCCATTATTATATACCCAAACACCGTTGGGTAATATATATGCATCGCCTAAGGTTTGTCCTGTATTGGGCAACTGACTAGTCGAAGACAATGTACTTTTAATAGATATTGAATTAAATGTATCCCAATTACCTAATGGCGGGCCTTCAACAACACGCACAACAGTGGTATTGGTATTATACTGAGAAAAACTATCAATGGCTGGAGCTACATTGTGTAAAGTAACAAGTGTATCGTTTTCATTTTGTACAAAAACAAATTTACAATTGCTGGAATTTACTGCATTAAACCAAGGTCCCGGTGTAGGTGCCCCGCCTTCGCCTATCTGCGAACCATATTGCCAAAAAGGACTTGCTAATTTTTGATCAGACTCTAACATTGTTTGTATATACTGATCAACAAAAGAATTTCTTATATATGGATCTATAAAATTAGTTGAAGTTGTAAAATAATCTATGTCAGTTGGTCCAGATATACTAATAGCACCTTTTGGCCATAGACCAGAAGATGTACCGTAAGTACATACTCCCATAATAGTCAAATGTCCCCCGGCACTAGTACCTCCTACTACTAATCCTTGATTATTAGAAATATAGTTTTGTATAGTCGGCCATTGTCCTCCTTTGTTTGCTGCCGCAACTGAATCTAAACAATAGCTTAATACAGTTACTACATCGGATACATCTCCGGGAATATGATTGGTAACAGTGGTACCGCCACCAGATGCTCTATCTCTATATTGCATATCTATAACTGCATAACCTGCACTTACAAATTGTACCATCGTTGGATCAGTAGCAGTAGGTGATGGCCCTGTGGTAGAATTATTAGCAATCCATCCTCCACCGTGTATATGTAATATAGTTCCTAGAGGCGTACCAGAAGGGGTATATAAATTTACAAATTGTGCAGGATCAATTCCGTATGATACATTTAATGTTGTAGTATACGTCATTTATATTATACTTCTAATGGCAATAAAGTCATTGTCAATCCTAATGATTGAGTTGAACTAGTAAGATTTGTTATTGATACACAAATTGTTGATGTTGTAGGATCTTCATCATTGAATCCTATCACAGCAGGACTAATAAGTTGAGCTGAACTTCCAGTTGTTATAACATCGAGTATTACTCCGGATCCTGGCAACGGATCTATACTTTGTACTCTAGATGAATCCGCAGTTCTTGCATCATTAGAAGTATACAATCTAACCCAAGATGCTGCCGAAGTTTGTAATTTTAATATTGCATAGCTTTTAAATCCTGGCCAATTATTATAAGCCGTAGCACCGCTGGCCAACGGAGCGGTACTTGCTGATGACAATGTTCTTGTAAATGAACCACCACCTGTACCTGCTGGACCAGTGGGTCCTTGTGCACCTGTTGGTCCTACAACGTTGCTCGCGGCACCAGTAGGACCCTGTGGTCCAGTTGAGCCTAATCCCGTGGGTCCAATATTTCCCCTTGGCCCAGTTGGACCGGTAGCACCAGCACCTGTGGGTCCTTGATTTCCTGTAGGTCCAGTAACTCCGGCAGGTCCCTGAGGCCCTCCATTCGGGCCTGTAGGTCCTACATTACCCTGTGGACCCCTTGACAAGGAAACAATTTGTTCTATATTAATTTTTTTAGTTTTATTTCCATCAGACCCATCAACTACCGGTATTATAATTTGATTTGTAAGTGTGTTGACTGATGGTAAATTGGTAATTGCTGTCATTTTTAGGTCCTAGTTAAAATAACACCGTCGTTAAATTCCCACGTGATGTTTTCTTCGTATAATATGTCATCGGAAGGAATTGTATCACCGACACTTTGTCTTTCAAATATTAGGTATTTAGCTGTAGTACCATCCAGTGTATCTTGTACAACTAATCTGTCTATTTCAAAATCTAATAGTTTAAAATCAAATCCGCTGAGTTTAATTCTATTAACAATACGTTGACCTTGTCCTGGTAATGCATAACATAATGGAATAACTTTCATATACATCGGAATTTGGTTGCCTGTAGATCCTAGAGTTCGCATAAATTTGGGCTCTAAATAATCATTGACGCCGATTATAGAACCATCTTGAAATTCTAAACTGCGAAGTTGTGTTTTCATATTGTCTATACCACCAGGATACAAAATATTGTTACCACTATAAACAACTGAACTTGCACCTGCCATATCATCTACAACATCTACATACACAACTTCATAAAGAATGTTGCCATCGATATCTTGGGCTATTGCAGTTTTAACATCTCCAAAATATAATCTTTTCCTGTAGAAACTTTGACGCAATGCTGGAACATAATCATCTATATTCATTTTTTCTATACCAAATTCTAAAACTACTTTTATATCGTGTTGTACACCAAAATTAGGATCATAATATCTATATATTAATGTAGGATCAAATATAAATGTATCAGCAGTGAAGCTTTGATATGTTGTACGTTTTTCAGGCTTTAAGAACGGACGTAACCAGATTTTAGTATATTGTATGTTATCTGTTTTGACTGTAGATAAAGTAAATGTTCTGGTTACAGCACTAAGTCCATAAACATCGCTGGCTTCTACTGTAAACGAATATGTGTTAGGAGCCCAATAATATGCATATCCTGTAATTGTTCCATCTCGTTGCAATGTAAGTCCTACTGGCAATGACCCATCAATTAATTTATATTTTATTGTGTAGGCGGAATTAACCTGTTTAGCAACAACAGCAAGATCACTGGTAACTCCAAAATTTATACTACCAAGATCACTGTCGGATACCCACTCGATATAACTAGACACATTGCCTTCAACAATTAAATTAAAAATATTAGTACCTGTAGATTTATTTCCACTATATATGTCCGTTTTTGTAGCAAACACATTTAAATTATATTGTTTACTATATTCAGGTTGATAAGGGATGTGTCCATAGATATAACCAGTGGTACTATCTATTTGTAATCCTGTAGGTAAACTCCAAGCAGGATCAGGAATATAATTTGTGTAGGTTGTTGATGTATAAAAATTTACAGGGAAGTTGTTAATATATTTTGTATAATAGGTTGTTGTAGTTGCAATTTCTGGACGACCTTCCTGTATAGAATATGTTATGGGTCCTTGAAATGGAGATGCATCATAAGCAGTTACAGGAATAAATTCATTATTGTTTGCTCTCACAATTCCTAAATCCGAACTATTAACAAATTGTGGAGCTTCGACATATCCTAAACTAGCAATATCTTGAATTACACTGGTATTACTGTTTAAATTTATAAAACTACTAGTAGTGAATCCAAAAAGTCCACTGTCTGCTCTTAGCATATCTGGACTAACAACTAATATTTTAAATATACCACTTGTACTTTTAACTATACCATCAGTGGCAACAACATCAAATTGATAAAGATGTGGGTACCCTAACATTGTAGATGTTGTGGCAACAAATTTATCTTTAACAACACCATACAACCTACCTTCTTCGGTTAGGGTTAATCCCGGAGGCAACAAATTTAAATCATTCATATAAAATTTTAATGCCGAGGTACTAGTTGTTAACGAAGCTATAGAATAATCTACATATTTGTGATTTAAAATATAATCATCACCGTGATATCCAACGGGTAAGTATCCTCCCTGAGATGTCCAAAAATTAGTATTAACTGCACCAACATCTATAAAAAATGTTCTATCTGCTATTGTAGATGTATTAGATGCTCTTATAACAAACTTATTGTGAGTTGTTTCTTCAACTACACTAGGAATCCCAGAAATTGTACCAGTTGATGAGAAAAACAATCCTGCAGGAAGTTGACCACTAATGACCTTATAAGAATTTGCATTAGACGCAGATACAGTAATAGATGTAAAAACATTTACACTAGCTGTGGTTAAAAGTCCCTGAGGTGTTGTCCAAGTAATTGCCATCGGTGTTCTTTAACTTGTAGGAGCAGTAGGCCAATTAATAGTTCCCGGAAATCCTGCCTGAGTAGGAATATCTCTCAACTGTTGACGATATGTTGCCCAGGCCTGTTGTGCGTCATTTGATAATGGGTTGTTTGGTAGCTGTGTCCAATCACTGTTACTTAATAATATCGCCCTTTTATCTCTAGCCACCTGCGCTAACTGTGTAGTTATTTGTGTTGGTGTTCTAGGATCTTCCCAAACTTTTCTCTCCCAATGATAAGCATATTCAACATTGGGCGAGGCCGGTAATGGTGTATCTATTTCATATCTGGTTAAACCAGGAAGAGTTTGAGCTAACCCACCGTTTTGAATCATTTGAACATAGCCTTGGCTGTTTACATAAACAAACATTATCGTTTTACTCCTATGGCAAAAATATTTGTGGGAGGGTTTATTGACAATACCGAAGAGTTATAGGCCAAACTAAGAGAATATGTTAATGCTCCAGATGACGGTGAACTCACGTAGCCTGATAATGCAAATTTATAAGATCCAGTAGTAGGTGCTACTCCAGAATCGATAGAATCTAATATATTGCCATTACCGTCTAATAAATCTATCTCCCAATTACCGTGTCCACCTCCGCCACCGTTTGCAGATATTGAAACATTAGCTATAACCCACACAGGACTACCTCCTGAATCTATTGTAACAGATGCTATAGTTGCTGGACCAAACCCAGAATAGGGTGACGCTAAAGATGCACCGGCAGTGACTGAAACAGCGTTGGCCTGAATATTACTGGTACCTACAATTGCACCATCTAAATAAAGGGTGGTTCCGTCAAATGCAAGATTATGAGTTGGACTACCAAATGCAAATGATCCATCTACATTGAGGATAGCACCGCCAGTTCCTCCAAATCCTGATCCTGCTGAATATGTCAGTGTACCAACTTGAACACCACCTTGAATAGCAACGTTGCCGCTGCCATCTATGGTAAATGCTGGTTGAGGACTTCCTGAGGGATTATATATCTTGAAGTTACTGGCGTTGATAATAAAATCACTAGTCCCGCCACTGCCGCTTAATAATTTAAATCCTGTAATTGCTCCGCCTGCACTTACCGTAACTCCATAACTGGCCTGTACAGTGGCTATATTACCTTGTAGGGTACTGATAGTACTTGCTTGAGTTGAAACGGTTCCTTGTAATGAACTAAGGGTACTTCCTTGTGAAGATACTGTTCCTGACAATGAACTTAAACTGCTTCCCTGTGAAGATACTGTAGAATTTAAAGTACTGTAATTAGATTGCAAAGTACTAACACTGGTTGCAATACTTGCAGTGGCATTTGCAACAATAGTATTAACCTGAGAAATAGTTGCACCGCTGCCGGTATTATATGCAACAACTTCATTTAACACAGTAGTAACAATAGCCGCAGTACTGTTTGCTACCGCAGTATTAACATCACTTATACTTGCTTTACTGTTTACAGTAGTTGTTAAATTAGATAATGAACCAGAGATATTGGTCAACGAGCTAGTAATATTTGTTAAGGAACTTTTTATATTGGTTAAAGAATTTGCAACATTAGTTAATGTATTCAATACACCATTTACTGTGCTTACCACTCCGCTATAACTAGCATTTAAACTGCTAACACTAGATGCCAAACTACCTGTGCTATTGTTAACCAATGTAATAAGATTAGTGAAACTACTTGCAACCACAGTTTGATAAGTATTGAAATTAGATTGTAATGTATTAAGTTGAGTAGCTAAACTACCTGTACCAGTACTACTATTAATAAGTGAAATTACATTAGTAAAACTACCTGCAACTGTGGTTTGATAATTATTGAAACTAGCCTGTAATACATTAACCTGATTTACAACGCTGGCCGTACTATTTGCTATTAATGTAGTAACATCACTGGAATTTGCTTTGCTGTTAACTGTGGTTGTTAAATTAGTTAAAGAACTTGCTACATTTGTCAATGTACTAAGTATTCCACTGTAATTTGCAGATAAAGTATTGACCTGACTTGCTATACTAGCTGTACTACTTGCAACAGTGCTATTAATTTGGTTAATAGTTGCCGTATTAACAAAATTGGTTAAACTACCTACTATAGAAGTATATTGACTGTTTAATGTATTGACCTGTGTGGTCAGACTTGCTGTACTGCTGGCAACTGTTGTATTAATTTGACGAATAGTTGCTGTGCTAACAAAATTAGTTAAACTGCCAACTATTCCTGTATATTGACTATTTAATGTATTGACCTGTGTAGCCAAACTACTTGTACTGTTACTAATTAGAGATACTAAATTGGTATATGTAGCTGAATCAGCAATAACTTTATCGTTAAAGTTAGTTTGTAGGGAGTTGACCTGTGTAGCCAAACTACTTGTACTGTTACTAATTAGAGATACCAAATTGGTATATGTGGCTGAATCGGCAATAACTTTATTGTTAAAGTTAGTTTGTAATGTACTTAAATTTCTTGCAATACTGGCTGTATTATTGTTGAGTAGTGTAATAGCATTTGTAAAACTGCTAATAGCAATACTAACCGTATTTTGATAAACACTGTTTAGATAATTTACGTTGGTTGCAAGACTTGCTGTGCTGTTGGCAACAATTAAATTAACTTCGCCAATTGTCACAGAAGATGTGCTGGTTGCACTATTAAATGCCGCAATGATTGACTGTACCTGATTAACATAGGTAGTAGCACTATTTGCAAGAGCAACTAATTGATCAGTGCTACTATAAATGGAAGTTACACTAGTAGCAACATTTACATAATTTCCTTGCAATGTTGCAACCTGAGTAGTCAATGATCCTGTGCTATTGTTAACTAATGTAATAAGATTAGTAAAACTACTTGCGGCACTAGTTTGGTATGTGTTGAAATTACTGCTTAATGAGGTTAACTGTGAAGCGATACTAGCGGTGCTACTTGCAACAGTGCTGTTAATTTGGTTAATGGTTGCATTGTTAACATAATTTGTTAAACTACCAACTAAACCTGTATACCGGCTGTTTAATGTATTAACCTGCGTGGCAAGACTACCTGTACTATTGCTGATCAATGTAACTAAATTTGTATAAGTAGATGAATCAGCAACAACCTTATCATTAAAATTAGTTGACAGTGTTGTAAGATCAGATGCAATACTTGCTGTACTATCACTAATCAAAGCTACTAAATTTGTATATGTGGCTGAATCAGCCACAACCTTATTGTTAAAATTAGTTTGTAATGTTTGTAGTTGAGAAGCAATACTGGCCGTACTGGATGCAATAGCCTGATTTACATAACTTATAGTAGCACCAGTACTTGTTGACAAACTTTGAAACTCAGCATTTAGAGTACTAATTTGTGTAGCAATACTGCCGGTGCTATTACTAATTAATGACAGTAAATTTGTGTATGTTGCAGAATCAGCAACAACTTTATTATTAAATTTAGTTTCTAATGTTGTTAATTCTGATGCAATACTAGCGGTGCTATTATTAATTAATGTTATTAATTGAGTAAAATAGGAGGTGGAAGTTGTTGCTGTACTTTCAAAACTACTCACTAAAGATTCTAACAGAGTTGCAATACTTCCAGTGCTATTGGAAATTAATGAAACTAAACTTGTATAATTATTTTGAACAAGTGTATCTAAATTATTATAAGAGGTTCCTAGTACCGTTATTTCTTGAGCAAGCCCTGGAATTAATTTAACTTCGTTGAAAAAATATGTTGCACTATTTTGATTGAATGTACCAATATTAGTAGCACTAACATTTTCCGCATTACCAATTAAAAATACTGAAAATCTAGTTACACTATTTGTAAGTACCTGGCCAGATGGAGAACTTGTATATGCTGTAAAATCTAAGTAATCAGTCTGTCCATCTAAGAAAACAATACCGCTATGAATTTGTGAAAGATTATCTGTGGTATTAATTTGGTCTTGTACAATACTAACTGTTCCGCCGGCTCCGTTCTTTCTAACCTGTGAATTTATTTGACCTGTACCTGAACCCGGTTGCCAGTTAACATTTGCATCAAATTGATAATGACCTGCAACAGTTGGTTGGAATAAGTTATTAGTACCATCCCACCAATTATGAACATCTGTTATTACTCCAAAAGGAATAATAGTATCAGAATTAGCAGGTATAGCTAAATCGGGGCCGATAAGTTGGGTGTTAACCAACAAAGTTGATGTAGTAATCGCACCATTGTTACCGTAAATATCGGTAAAAACAAAGTTTACTTTTTCAAACGCAGTACGTATGCTGTCACCTGTACCGTCGTTTTCTTGTCCGCCTATGTTAATTAAGATTCCTGGATCTATGGCCATAATATTCCTCTAGTTAGCTCACTATAGAGATATTTAGCCAAATTAACCCATATCGTTTAGTGCAGTGTTCTGTTCTCTAAATCATGTATATTGTCGATTCCAAATATACTTAATATAATTTTTACTTCTTCTGGAGGATCATCCATTAGATGCTCTGGAATCATAAATGTTTTAAGTTCTCCATCTGGGCCAAGGATAAAACCATAATCATCCTTGCCAAAATCTTCTGTTTCTTCAAATTCTTCAATTTCTTCAATTTCTACTGTTGCTGTGACATTGTTGGGCATAATTCTTTCTCCACTTAGAGTATAACACATTTTAAACAGAATAACATTACTTTAAGTTAATTCTGTCATTAATAACTGACCAATCAATAGCCCTCCATATGATGTTTGGGCCAAGCACTAGCCTTGCCATTTTTAATTAATCTTGATACTACTGAATTAAAGTGTCTTTGTTTATTCTTTTCTGGACTGAGTGCAAATATACCAGTTTTATGTTTTTTAGCATATTCTCTACCCTTTTTTCCGCCAACTTTACCTGCAGAACTAGCGTGTCCTAAAGAAAATCCCGATACTCCTAACGCATTATTTTTAATCGCTTGTTCTCTGTTAAGTTGTTTTCTTTCTTCCGAACTAATACCTGCCCTGATTCCTATAAGAGCTGCCGCGGCCTTATCACCTTGTTTTTTATGTATTTCAAAATGTTCTTGTGCTGTAACAGCCATTAGATTCTCGATAGAATTATTTTTATGATTTCCGTCAATGTGATGAATTTCTACATATGGTAATAAAGAACATTGGTGATATTCTTCGTAAATTTTTCTATGAATATTATTATTTTTTCTTTTCATTTCAGGTCCTTATACTTAATCTATCATTTATAACAGACCAATCAATTATACGCCATATGTTTTTTAGGTATTTTTGCTTGTCTGCTCGATAGTCTAAAGCGAAAGAATGTTCCCACCAGTCAATCAACAATATAATATCTTGACGTACCTGATGATTTGTTATTGTTTTGACCTGCCCATTTCTTGCAAGATATATCCAACCACTACCTTGTATTTTCATTGCGACGGTTTCAACTGTGCTCTTAAGTTCGTCGAATCCACCTTTAAAATGCTTGTCAATGAATTCGGCACTAGCATCAAACGGTTTATTACTACCGACGGGCTTTTTTAATTGCGGAAAAAATATATTGTGTAGGAAAGCACCTGCTAGATTAAAATCAGGGTCCCCCTCGCCTTTATTATAACGATCCACATATCCTTTGGCTAATTTACCATAATGATAATCTATGGTATCTTCGCTCATTACAGGTTGTAAATCTCCGCGATCGTATGGCAGCGATTCTAAAACAAGTTTTTCTTTTTTAGTTTCGGCTTCTATAATAATTTGTTTTAATTCAGTTAAACTTTTTTGCATAACATTATTTATTCAGGTTAAATAAACTTGCATTTTATAAAGGAATCCTATTATGGAAATTATTATTGCTATTGTTATTGTAGCTATAGGTGTTGCAATTTGGTTTAATCGCAGAGCACCTGCTAAGACAGTTGTTGAAGCAGAAACATCTTCAGACAACGGAATCAAGTTTACCGCCAAAGAAGAAGCTCCAGCTCCTGTAGTTGAAGTTGCCCCGGTTGTAGAAACTGCACCAGCCAAAAAGCCACGTAAACCACGTGAACCTAAAGCTACTAAGGCAGTTAAAGCACCAAAGGCCGCAAAGCCAAAGGCCGCAAAAACACCAGCCGCCAAAAAAGCTCCTCGTTCAAAGAAAGCCTAATTCTTTAGCCTGTTTGGCGAGTGCAAAACTAGCCAGATTTTTTGACTTGGACTCACACATAATATCGTGTGTTTTTGTAAAGCTCAAGGCCCATTCATTTGCTTTTATATTCCAATAAAAGTCAGAATGTGCTCTGAGCTTTCCCTTTTTGTAACCTTCGTTTAAAAGTTGTGAATGATTAGGAAGTATTAGTGGATCGTGACCAATGAGTAAATCTTCGCGACTAACAGAATAATGCATAGTAGGCCTGACACCACGCCAAGACTGAATAACTTTTTCAACACGGGAGTCCACGGGGGAGATGTACTCTCCTGTTTTAATCCAATGATGATGAATATCCAGAACGATAGGAACCAAATCACAAATACTAAGGCAGTCATCCAATCCATAGCTTATCTCCTCGTTTTCGATAGTAATACAATTGCGGGCTTCGGGCGATAAACGTTGATAGGCCAACCTGATACCTTCGGGGCCTTGTCTGCCGGCAATGTGTACGTTGATTTTAAAGTCTTGGAAACTTTTGCCAAATCCCATCCAACGGGCCATTGTTGCATGATATTCGAACTCCTCTATACTACGATCGACAATGGCAGGATTATCTGATGCCAGAACTGTAAACTGGCCCGGATGAAAACTGAGACGCACCATCCGCCTACGAGCATCATCACCCACTTGTCCAAAGTGGCGTTCACAGTATTCAATGATGTCAGAACGATGCCAAAAATAACGCCAGTCATCGTGAGTATAAACAGGCAATATATCGCTACCAATACGTACCATTCGTAAATGTTCATCTAAACCCCCTACCCTTTCTACAAGTTTTCTAACCGCTTCAATGTTACCTACCATTAGGTCCCAAAGTTTTTGTTCGGCTACATTACGAGTCTGGCGGTTAAGCCAGGCAACGGTTGTACTTCCTGTGTTGTACTGTTTGGCATCATCAGTGGATTTAATACCATCGCATTGTTCTGCGTGATCAATCCATTTACACGCAAATCCAATACGGGCGATCATTGTGCATCTTTTCTGTCGCGCCTTGCGCTACGTCCGGATGATTCTGATTCTAAAATTTTAACATAGCTACGAATAAACTCACCACGCTTGTGTGGATCAATAATTTGTGCCGCTGAACGTTTTATCTGTTTTGGTAATTTAATTGATTTTGGATCGTATGCCATTTTTATTCCTTAAAATTATATTATACACTATCTTTGACTTTTTGTAAAGACCAAGATCCATCATTATTGTCAATCCATTCCAAAGTATCTCCTTCTTTCCACCCTTGTAGATCAATTAGATCTTGTGGTAATGGTAAAATTACCTCATCTGGATTTTCTGGATTTTCTTCAACTGTAACTGTCCATTTTGTCATAATTATTCTCTTGTTAGTCCGTGCCAAACTAAAAATGATTTAAATGCTTTATACACCTCTTCTGCTTCTTTTTTGTCGGCAGGAACTTTTTCACCCCGAACATAAAATCCATCCTTGGCGATACGTAACATTTCTGTTTTTCCAGAATACAGCATAACACTATTTTCTGGTGGAGCGGACATTGTCATCACCGGATCTGTATTAACTTCCGGATAAAATGTAAATTGTGTCATAATGTTTTATTAAAATAATCGATCGTTTTTTGTAGTCCTGCTGTTAAATCTATAGTTGGTTCCCAACCTAATCTTGTTTTGGCAAGAGTTATATCAGGACGTCTTTGTTTTGGATCATCCTGGGGTAATGGTTGCTGTAGGATAATACTTTTACTACCTGTTAGGTCTATAACCTTTTGAGCAAGTTCGTTCATTGTAAACTCACCGGGATTTCCCATATTAACAGGACCAATGAATTCGTCATCATCATTGGCCATAAATGTCATTAATCCGTTTACTAGATCATCAACATAACAAAAACTACGAGTTTGTTCTCCAGAACCGTATACAGTAATTGGATTGCCTTTTAATGCCTGGACAATAAAGTTACTAACAACACGGCCATCGCCTTCGGACATTCTTGGACCATACGTATTAAAAATACGAACAATCTTAGCCTTAACTGAGTGAACACGCCAGTAATCCATAAACAATGTTTCTGCGGCACGTTTGCCCTCATCGTAGCAACTGCGAATACCAATTGGGTTTACATTTCCCCAATAATCTTCAGTTTGTGGGTGCACTGACGGATCACCATATACTTCGCTGGTACTAGCCTGCAGAATCTTAGCACCTGTGCGTTTTGCCAACCCTAACAAATTGTAAGCACCTAGTACACTGGTCTTCATTGTTTGGATAGGATCCCATTGATAATAAAACGGACTTGCTGGACAAGCAAGATTGTAAATCTCGTCTACTTCTACATAAAGTGGAAAACAAACATCTTGTCTTAAAACTTCAAAATTTTTCTTATCTAATAAATGAGCAATATTATTCTTACTGCCTGTAAAATAGTTGTCAACACATAAAACGTGATGACCTTCATTGACTAATCTATCGCAAAGATGTGATCCTAAAAATCCAGCACCGCCAGTTACTAATACTTTTTTCATTTTGTCCTTTTTGTTACATTATATATTATATGCTAATAGATAGCAACTTATTTAATACACCTTACCGCAGGCCGGACAAATTTCTCCAGGTTGCTTTGGTTCACAAGGCAATGATAAATCGCTTAATCCGTATGTGTTTGTATAAGTTATATTGTACAGGATTTTTACTTAACAGTCAACCATATTACACCCGCAATGATAAATAAATGTATGTCCAAAATATATTCAATTTATAAAGCCACAAATAAGATTAATGGTAAATCATATATTGGTTTTGATTCTAAATGGCCACGCAGAAAACACAAACATCATTTTGAATATAAAGAAAGAACATCTAAATTTTATAATGCTATCAAGAAATATGGATGAGATAATTTTGAATGGGAAGTTGTATATCAATCTAAAGATGGAAAACATTGTTTAGAAACAATGGAACTGAAATTTATAAAAGAATATAATTCGTTTAATAACGGTTATAATTCAACACTAGGCGGAGATGGAGTTGTAGGTTATAAACATAATAATGAAAGACGAAAGAAAATATTAATGTCGGCTAAAAATAGAAAACTATCAGACGAAACAAAGAAAAAAATGTCCGAATCTAAATCTGGAATCAACAATCATAATTACCAAAAACCTATGAGTGCCGAACAAAAGAAAAAAATATCTGATACTCTTAAAGGAAATGTGCCTTGGAATAAGGGTGTAAAAGGAAAACAAAAATCACCCAATAGGACTCCTGTTATAATCAACGGTGTTTTTTATGAGTGTAAAGCAGATGCTATGGTTAAATTAAAAATAAGTCTTTATAAATTAAACAAAATAATCACCAGTGACGAACAACACCTGCTACTATAAAGCAGTTTGTTATAATATATGATAACACAATAGCAGTACGAATACAAGCAATTTTATCTGCTTCTTGATCCGTACTACCTGTTTTCTCACCAAGAGATTTTGCCCAAAGGCGCCATACTTTTTTAATGATTCCGTTTTCCATCAAAGACGCAATTAAAAAGTAAATTCATTTCGCCATCATTGATTACACGATGAAATGCACCATCGGGAATCAAAACAATATCGCCGGCAGTAACAAAGAAAGGATCGTCGGTCTCGTCTCCGACAATCATTTGACCGTGACCTTTTACAAATATGTAAACTTCTTCTTGTCCAGGATGACGATGACCTCGAGTTTGTTGTCCTACTTTTAATAATGTACTACTTAATACTAAATTGTTTAATGTTTTATTATCTTTGAGTAGATATGTTTCGTTGTCTTTAATAACATCTCCACCTACGTCATTGACATTATATTTTATAATTTTACTCATAGTTTTCCTTGTGTATAAACGAAATTGTTCTTTTTCTTTATCGGCTCTTTTTTCTATATGATTGTTTAATTTCATAACTACCATTATAGTCCTTCGAGTAAATCTTCGTTCCATTCTCTATGACCTTCACGGAAAGCCATATTGGCCTGTGTTTCTCTAACTTCGACTCTGTAGCACCAAAGTCTAGATGCTTCACTTGGTCCCCACATATCTGGAATATAAACACCATTAACATACTTGTAAAGCATATCTGCTAAACTTTCACAGCCTAATCTTGGTAAGATAGTCAGTTTAGCTAGTTTACGACGTTCCATTTCTTTGTAGAATTCTAATTCTGGGTCATCTTGTGCGACCAGTGTTGTGTGATCAAATTGATCCTCTAAGATCTTTTTAAGTTCTTTTAATCCGCCATAATCGGCAGCCCAATTGCGAACATCTAAATCGTTGGTGCCAAAGTAGAACTTCATACTAAATGAGTAACCGTGATTTAAATTACAGTGGCTATCTGCTCTCCACTGTCTGTAAGCGCAAGGAAATGCGTCAATATATTCTTTCGTACTTGTATATTTGTAAACTACTGGTGTCATGCTTTTTTCTCCTATGTTAAATTATAGCATAGGCTTGCAGAATTTGTATAGCGGGATGAATGCTCTAAAGACCGCTGTATGTATAGTTTAATATTTACACAGATATTTGTCAATGATTATTTTAATTGATTGATTTCTTTTTTAACCACAAGAATATCTGTTTTAATTTCTTCGATCATTGCGATCTCTTTCTTGTAGATAGAACACCAACGGACTGAGGTGAATAACAATAATCCCCACCCTACAACTGCGCTAAAAAATAAAAGTAATATTATAATAAAATGTGCCATAAGAAACTCCCTTGAGTAAGAATATTTAATCTTACTTGCCGGGAGTTTTTACTATAGTTTAATTTCTTTTATCAATTATCTTATCACATAATCCGTATGCTAGTGCATCTGTGGCTGCCATAAATGTATCTCTATCCATATCACGTTCGAAATCTGCATATGTTTTACCTGCTGTATTATGCTCAACATAAAGCTCTGTTAAACGTTTTTTCCAATACATAATTTCTCTATATGAAATTTCAATATCAGATGCCATTCCACTTGCACCACCACTGGGTTGATGAATCATATGACGACTATTTGGAAGCATATAACGTTTACCGGCTGTACCCGACTGTGCTAGAAAACTTCCCATACTACAGGCCTGACCCATAACATAGGTAGCAACATTGGGTTTAACAAACTGCATAACATCATAAATTCCCATACCAGCAGTAATAACACCCCCGGGACTATTGATATAAAAGTGAATATCTTTCTCAGAATCGGCACTCTCTAAATGCAATATTTGTGCAATGACTAAATTGGCACTAACATCGTGTACAGGGCCGTTTAAGAATACAATACGTTCATTTAACAGTCTACTATAGATATCAAAGGCACGCTCACCCTGGCCGGTCTTTTCTACGACCATTGGTACTAAATTATTATACATTTATTTCCTTTAAAAATTATCTTTAAGAATTTGTTTTGAATCTGATAACCCTGCAACAATTTGAAATTGTTCCCAGGCTTTTTTAACAGCAGGGTTTTTGTCAAGTTCTTCTGATGGGAGACCTGCTTCTAACCAATAGTACGGCATGCGTCTAGCATGATACCCAAACTTACGAGGCTGGTGTAGTCGACCAGTTTCCCAAAGTTCAATACTTACCGAGCGAAAGCGATCCTCGTCTTCGGGCGGATAGTTACGCCATTCCGGATTGCTCAATCCGTAACTATCATGATACCCTTGCCAGATACCTGACCATTGTTCGTCATCATGCGGGTCAAAATCTGTACGAGCAATAATGATCAACACATCGTCAATATCTACACGACCATCAACAATGTCACGCACACACCGGCTATAACTAAGACCAATCTTCATTAGAGTTCCTCTTCTGGAGTGCTATAATCAACACCGCCGTGTTCTATACATACTGTTCGAATCCACCCACTGCCGGATCTGGTTCCAGGCTTACCACATTCCTCGCAGGTAACTCCGCTCATACTTTCTGCCATATCTACTAGTCCACGAATGTAATCATCTCCACCCGTATAGTAAAAACGTAGAGTGCCAAATTTTTCTTTAACTTGATCTAGCACCACCTGTGGTACTACTTCGCTATCTTTATTTTTCCAATTAATGTAACTTTGAATATTCCCCATAAGTTGATTCAAAATCTGAAACCACCCATCTCCACATTCGAACCCCCAGCACGTAGAAGTTTTGGTTACAGATAGATCACGATTTGTCATCATCTTTGGATACACCCGACAAAGATATTCTTCTAATTCTTGTTTCATATATCTGTTGTATCATTCAATCTGCCATCAGCTTTATAGATTTCAACCATATTAGCCAATGCCTTGTTAATATAGTCGTTGAGTGTAATGTTTTCTTTATGTGCGGCTAAAGCGGCCTGTAGAATTATATCGGTGGGCAAATCCAAACTTACCATAACGTCTGTATCGTAGTCCTCACCTGCGGCAATAGCCAGACCTTTTTGTATAAAGTCATCGTCAACATCTAAGTCAACGTAATTAACATTTTCCCATGCTTCGTTCTTATTGATGTTTTTACGCTTGGATTCTTTACGATGCTTTTTTTCAAAGTTGGGATTGATCATACGATACGCACGTTGATGCAAGTAGTCGTGAGCTTGTACTTCATAAACTGTTTGATCGTTAGTATCGAAAATAATACTAAAACTGTGTCCGTCAAAATCACCATTCCAGCTGTCTAACAAGTAGGCAGTTGGCCCATAACATTGCCACATATACTCGCTACCTTCGGTGATACGATAGTTAACCAACTTCATAAATTCTTTCATTGAGATCATTGTGCTTGTACTCCTGCTTGATCTGCTGTTACCAAGGCAATTACTATAATCGCAGTAATAGCCGCCATAGACCAATCTTGTTGAGCAATATATTCAACTGTTGCCAACAAATTGTAACCAATTAAAAACCAAGTAATCTTGGTATCGTTCTTAATATACCATTCTCGAATTGTTGTTAATATATTCATTTTATTTTCCTATATATAAAATTATAAACTATTTCATTGCTTATAGTCAAGATGTTTTTACTTAGTTCCATTATTTTCTTGATTATAGGCTTTTACCATCCTATAAAGTGGTTCCATATGTTCTTCCACAATGTGCGGAGCAACCTGTTCAATTTCTTTTAAATCGTAAAAATTTGGAAAGTGACGTAGGCACCATAAAGCACGTTGACGAATATTTTTAGGCACGTTAGGAGTTGTTTTTGGATCTGCCAATTCGGCAAGAAACTCTGCTGTTTGCATTACGCTACGAAACCGTTCATCTGGTAGTGTCATTTAAATACCTTCAAAATAACAATATCCTCGTTCAATCGTCCATTAAGCACAGTTTCTGTGGTTTTGACACTCTTGGTAAACCAAGTTTCTACACGTTTCTGTGTATTCTGTTCCTTAAATTCCTTGAGCTGAACCTCTGGTTTACGCAAAGTCTTTTGTGTACTTTTTTCTGTAAAGTTGATAAGACTTGTACCTTTTACAGCAAGTCCTGCTGAACTTGTAGCAATATAGTATCCAATTTTGCGTGTCTTTGTATTAAAGACCACAGCACTTTGAGCACCGATTAACTGTGCAGGCGGCACTGAGGTAATTCCTAGTTTATCATCTGTAACACGGAATTTAACCTTCTTAACCAAATCTTCAGCTGGTTTGATTTTAGTTTTACGTGGCTTCTTAAGAACTTTTGCCTCTGCTACAATCTGTTCGCAGGCTGACATAATGCCTTCATAAAATTCAATCAATTTCTTGATATTTTTACGACTATGTTTTTTATAAGACTCAATTAATTGATCATCTGTGCCTGTAGCAAGTTCTAACAATTCATTATGTCCGCTTTGGAAAAAACTTTTGATGTATCTTGCCTGTGCGGCTTTAGCACCTTTGCCACGCAACAAATTAACTACTTTAAATTCTTTTGGATCAAATGCCTCGGGATTTAAAATCCAACTATCGATTGCGGCATCTAATTCGTCACTCATACCTACTGCTTGTTCCCGAATACGATCTTGTATCGTAACAACAGGTGGAACGTATGTTTCTTTTTTAGTATCTATTACAATTTCTTCAATATCGTTCTTGCCATCTTCGATAACTTTGTTAACTTCTTTGAGTAACCATTCTGCTGTATTTCGACCTTGGTTAAAGTCTGCACGAACATCTGGCATACCTTTTATAAGGCAAGAGGCGATTGCACCCATTGTAACACCGGATCTTGTATCTTTGGTTTTCTTAAAACTTTGGATAAAATCTCTAGTATGGCCCTGGCGTCCTAACCAATCAATAACTTTGGGTTTAAGATCTTTACCAGAAAAGTTTAAATTATAGTAACGCATCGCATCACGGAATTTAGCTGTAAATTCTTCTGCTGAAAGTGTTTCGCAACCCTCCCATTTTGGACTATGATCTCGTTTGGCATTGTCTCTAACCGATTGGCTAGTGATACGCTTTGTTTTGGGTTTGATCTTTACGCCTGCTACTGTTGCCATTTTTTGCTCCTATTGTGCTTAAACAATAGTTATATTATACAGTAGGTTTGGTTAGTTGTCAACCATAATTTTGTCAGAGTTGTACAAATATTCGGAATATTTTAACAAGAACATTGTGCGTTTTGGTTCATTGTAAAAGTCAAGACAAATGACGTGCTCGTGTGTGTTCTCTCTATGGAACTTTCGTTCTCGTTCAGTGTCGTGCCAAATGTTATCGCTACGGTCATAATCATCTAACTCTCGAACTGTTCTAGGTCTATAGCCCGAGTGTTCGCGTACAGTAAAGCCCAATACTCGTTTCGTCTTCCAACTGATCATCATCGTGGTACGACCATAATCATTGTCTAGGCGGCCCTTTAATTTCCACCATTGTGTTGGTGTTAGTACAATTGGCTTACTCATAATTAAGACTTACCAAAAAATCTATTTAATTCGGGAGGAATCCATCCGGATTCTAAACGTTCAGGATGCCAGACTACTCCGGCAATGTTGTGATCCAACCACGCTTCACAGTGCCCGTCATCATCTGTGGCCAGTATTTGGGCACTACTAGGCAGAGTTTCAATATGGAAACGATGATAACTATTTACTGGGTAATCGTGTCCGTGATATTTTACATTGTGTTCGCTATCTTTGTGCCCTTCTTTACGACCAGTAGTTCCTCCTAAGAATTTGGTTAATAGGAAACAACCGTGACAAACACCAACAATTGGCTTATTACGTTTCATCATAGCAATAGCCATTCGACGTTCTGTTTTACGTCTTATGAGTCTATTATCTCCTCCGGTAATAATATAACTATCAACGGAATCTGCAAGGGCATCAAAATCTTGATCTAATCTATTTGGAACAAATATTAATTCGTGTCCTTTAAGATAGTCGTACCAAGAGTTTTCGATAGCATCATATATGCCACCGTTTCTTAATATTGTTCGTTTACTTAATGCTATCTTCACTCATCATCCCTTTCTACTGGAACCCAACCTAATTTTTTTAGATCTTCTCGGATTTCGTCAGTAACTACGCCTTCTTCTACAAATCCTTCTTTACGTCCTTCGTTTGGATCGTAGTTAGTTAGTCCACCGATGCCACTACAGTACCAATCAATATAGTCTCCTTCTTCACGCATATCGGCAACAATACCACCGGCGTGACGCCAACTACAACTCCAGCGTTCATTTTTTAGAATTGGAACAACTTCTAATTGTTGGAACTGCATATTACACATTGCCGCATATAAGTTTTGGGCGTAGGTATCTGATGTTTTAACTTTGTCACAGATCCACTGAGTAGATCTTAGATCATATTCCAAGTTATTCTTTTGCCATTTAGGATCTACTTCTCGCTCAGCATCAATTTTTCGAAAGTTTTCCCACATTTGTAAATATGCTGGATTGGGTTCTTTGCCTTCCTTTTTGGCTCTTTTGATGTGGCCTTCTACCTGAAAAGTATTACGTTCTGGACTTTTAGAGATCTTTGACATCACAATCTTTCGAATAGTGTTCACTTGGGGTTAGAGGTCTTGTATTACAATAAACACAATCTCTATCAGTACAAATGTCTTCTAGCCATTCGTTACAATTTTCGCAGTAATAAGTATCGTATTCTCCAGAATACGATCTTGGGCTACTACATTTTGGGCATTTAGTTTCTGTTAAGTCCATAGGCTTTGTCTAACCTTAATGAGACGAATCATCATAGCTTCGTCTTCTGCTTCATACTCTGCTTCAAGTCGGCGAAGTTCTTCGTGTGCTAGATCTCTTGCTTGAGCCAATTCAGGTGAATCTTTTGCGCCATCCCAATTTAACTTGCCACCATTTTGTAAACGGCTAAGTTCACAGTAGGCGGTCCATCCACTAGCATCGTAGGGATCGGGACGATTTTGATATTTGATACACCACCATTGATATAGTTCTAAAATCTCTTTTGCGGCTATAGCTTGATAAGTAGGCTCTTCCTTTTCACCTAGTTCAATGTAGTCTTTATTGGTAAGACTAGCCGCCCAATTCAAATGCGCTATACCAGCTTCAGGACAGCGCCAGGTTCTCCAACGAAGCCATCCTTTACGCCACCAAGGAGGATTAAACTTTGCTGTTGCTTCTTCATCCCACATACAGTGGTGCCAAGCTAATTCTACTTCAACAAAGTCTACGAGTTCGTTAAACAAACAAGGGAGAAAGCGATAGCCGACGTCACACCAATTACCCGGTTTGATGTCTCGTGAATTTGCAGTAAGGCGATGGCTGTGAGAAACCCAGCGATTGTTAATATAGTAACGTATATCATTCAGTTTGTTTGGTATGTAATAAACAAAACTTTGAAGATAATCTAGTCCTTCTTCCGCAAGCCAATAACGGAAGTTGTGTCGCATTTGCGCGGTAGTACGCCATTGGTCCCACTCTTCACTGGTAGCCGCAGATAATTTTTCAGTACCGCGAATCCAATCAGCAAATTTTGTACAACTCCAATAATTTTTCATTTTATTTCTCAATGAACGGTTTTAAATCAGGCGGAGTCCATCCAATAGGTTTTAGTACTTTACCATCTTCACGTTTACGAACCTTGCCGGTTTCTTTATCAATTTTGGCAAAGTTAGTAGCCATAACTTCTTTCCAGGCACCTTCGGCATCAAAGCCGCCACTATGGATAGCTCCAATAGTAACAACTAAAATATCAATTAGTGCATCTAATTGTTCAACTTTATCTCTTTGAGTAATCGCAGAATTCAATTCTGTAAATTCTTCTGCAATCAATCCACAATACATATTGTATTGTTTTTCATTAAACTTGTCAACAGTTTGATCGCAGGCCCGCATAAATTTTTCTTGATCTCTAAATGGATTTGTCATTTTAACTTCTTCCTGTTGTTGTTTTACTTATACTAGGTCCAGGACTTGTAAAATCAATACCGGCCATCCGTCCTTCGTATAATTTACCATTCCAGATCATTGATAACTTAACTGATTTATTCAAAACTACAATTAAATTTTTTTGTTCTTTAAAATCAAATACTTCGGCTTCTACTGTTTTATTATTAGTAGCTTGTTTTACTATACATTTATCACCAATTCGCACTACTTCAGTCATTTGGTTTGCCCCATCTTAAATAAAATTCTGCAAGTTTTTTCTTTTCTAATTTTGCTACTATTGCATACTCGTATCCGAAGCTCATTATATTGTGTTGTCTGTGCCATTCGGGTTGATCAACAGCATTTTCCATTACAAATTTGCCTGATTCGCTTTCTTGCCATTTCCATAATGGGTCAGCGGCATATAAATCTGGATCTTCAACATCACCGAGACTAAATCGATGTACAACCACTTTATGAATTTCCTCGATGCATAATTGCCCGTTTTTGTTAACCTGTTTAAATACTACCGATCCCATTTTAAATAATATAATGTGATAAACTTTTCAGCATCTGATTTGTTTTTAAATTTCCACATATCCCAAGCAGTTCTTTTAACATCAGGCCAATCTTCGAGTTGAGATACTGTCCATATAACTCTTGTATCTAAATTATCATATTCTAGTGCGATATAATCATTGGATTTATTGAATTGTTCTTCTAATCGTAGACTCCACCCACCCTGAATTTTTTCTAATGTAGGAATAACTTTATAACCATTATCCACAATATCTTTCAATTCATCATAATTTTGGACAAGCCCTTGAAGCATACTCAGCCAGGGATCGTTGATCACGCTTTTTTCTTTCTAACAAAATTTCTACGTTTAGGTTTTGTTTCTTTGATCAATAAAGGAGTGTGCTCGCTGTCTCGTTGAGATTTTTCAAGGGCCGCGTGTATTTGTTCTGGAGTAGGATCTTGTTCATCATCTTCATATGAAGAATCAGAGTCTATTGTTAATCCTAACTGTGATAATTTTTTATCTACAGAATCTGAATTAATTTCAGCAATTACTTCTCTAAAGGTGCCAACAGGGCCTTTACTATCTTGACTTATGTTGTGCCAGGTACGAACTTCTAATAAAGGTTCAATTTCATTTGGAATACTAATAACATAATGTACTTCATTATTGTATCCTGCGTGTTCAAGAGTAAAAGAATGAATAATCTTACCTTGTGTTAATTTATTATTGGTGCGAGAAATTCCATACACCCACACGACATCGTCTATATTGTAAGATTTTTTTATATTCATACTTCTCAGGCAATAACCTGTTCTTTATTTTTTGTTTCGAGTAAATCTTTGACAAACTTAATCGCCTTACGATCAGTGTCATAGACATACTCTTGATCTTCGTCTTCTTCGCTACGCAATGTAACAATAACACCATTACATACTTTACGAATTTCTATACTTTCGAACAACATAAGTTAACCTTTTTATTTAGGCACACTGAGATTATAATTAAAGTGGAAGATACCAATATGAGAAACTTCTCTACTCAATTGTTGATCACACCAAACTTCGTAACCTGCTTTTTGTGCCTGTTGACAGAAATATATGTCTTCGCCAATTTCTAAATTTAGGCTAGGAACATATTCTTGTAGATAATGTGGTTGAGGAATTTTTTCATAAACTTCTCTTTTACACATCACTAATCCGTGTGGTAAAACATCAATCAATTCCATATCTGGACTATTATCGGTTGTTTGGAATTCAGTAAATGCACCTGATGTTCCTGTCATACCTGTAAAGTTTGGATTAGGAAATCGACGTCTACGATAGTTAGCACCGACAATAGGTTTATTACGAGCCAACAATCTCATAGGAGCATCGATAGGAAACTTCATATCACTGTCGACCCAAAATATGTGACTGAAGTCACTCTTTAGGAAGATGTCAACTAAATTACGTCTTGCAATAGTAATTACAGATCCAATGTTAAATGCACAATTGATCTTAATACCATTAGCAACCATATTAGCGGCTGCCATAGCCAAGTGTTGTGCAAATTCAGCGTTAACCATTTCCATTGCTGGAACAGCAATCATTACTGATGGCAATGTGCCTCCAGATTTTACAGCCGATGTGGTTGTAGCAGGTCTAGCAGACATTGCTTGACGACTTGGGATATTCAGTTTACCTTTTTTCATTGTTTTCCTTAGATATGTTTATTTTACTTGAAAAGTGTGGAGAGAGCAAGAACTTTTTTGCTCAAAATCGTTATCATATATTTAAAATTTAAAATATTACGGACCACTTATCTTGGCGCAAATTCTTGTTGTAGTTTAATGTTATCAAAGAATTCTTTCTTTGTGTTACCGTCGGTATTAAAAGAACCTTTGAGTACAGTTGTTTGTGTTAACGAACTATGTGCCATAATACCGCGATTCTCACAACATCCGTGTGTCATTTGCATATACACACCAATGTTTTCAGCACCTGTGGCACGGCCTATTTCTTTAGCAATTTCATTACAAAGCTCCTCCTGGAGAGTGCCTCGTCGGGCGCACCATTGTGCGATTCTGGAATACTTAGATAAGCCAATAAGTTTATCGGCAGCAATAATACCAATATAAGCCACACCAGCCACAGGTTGGTGATGATGACTGCACATACTACGCAATTCACTACGAACAACAAGCATACCTTCGTAACGGTCT
>Ga0007867_1000051_pt1 | contig 52120 bp, 102 predicted proteins | sample CryBogCBH25Aug08_FD_71224 | JGI IMG/M metagenome (GOLD analysis project Ga0007867, IMG submission 71224) | Freshwater microbial communities from Crystal Bog, Wisconsin, USA - CBH25Aug08 | ecosystem: Environmental > Aquatic > Freshwater > Lake | place: Crystal Bog, Wisconsin, USA | collected... | reverse complement strand
AGAGGAACGTGAGCCACTGCGCCGCCAGAGGAGGTCTGGTAGTCCCAGAGCCTCGTGTCTAGCTCGTACTTGTTGGTGAGGTCCGCGAGCGTGTAGAGCTGAGCGACCTTGAGCTCCTCTGATACTGTCGCTCGGATGACGTTGGAATTGCTGTCGTTCAGCTTGACTTCGGGCCACGAACCAGATACCACCTGCGTCGTGATGCTGATGTTTCCAGAGACGTCAGTTCGGAGACCACGCATGAACGTGCCGTCGGTGCCGGCGATGTAACTCGCAGAAGACGGGGCCGTCGCTCCGGGTAGGCCCACGGACGGATTGGTTGACACAGAAGAAATCGAGCCAGTGATTGGGATGGGTTGTCCGCCCAATATTCCCTGGATTGTTAGAACACCGCCCAGAGGACTTCCTGCTGTGCCGCTGCCGACAGTGATTAGGTTGCCAGAGACGTCTGTCTTGATGGCTCTTAGCAACGTTCCGTCTGTGCCTCCCACAAAAGTCGCAGAGGACGGAACTGATGTTCCCGTTCCCGACACAGATGGGTTAGTAGCAGAGATCGACCCAGAGACAGTGACCGTGCCGCTTACAGAAGTCTGCAGCGGGTTGGTTGCTGTCCCTACTGGGTTTCCGTTTACGTCGTACAGTACTCCGGTCGGTCCAAGGGGCATTGATTGTCCATCCTACAACGTTTTCATCACGTGAGTTCAGTGACGCGAGCGCTGCCAGTCGCGACGTTCCACACAGCATCAAGCTCTCCCGTGAAGCCGTATGGGACCTCAAAGTAAGACTGAGCAGTGAGCTTCGCAGTAAAGCTTGTGGTGCTAGCAATCTGACCAAGCTTCAGGTACATGGTCGCCGTGCTGTCATTGAAGACGATTGCGCCTTCTCTGCTGAGGTTACCTGAGAGAAGAACGACGTTGCTGAGTGACGCGGCATAGTTTGCGAGAGAAGACGATGTTGCAATCTGATTCACAACCAGACGCCCAACAGTGTCCGTGCGAACCGTTCGAACGACGCCCGAGGAGTCCGTTCCGCCGACGATGACGGGCGCTGCATTCGTTGCTGTAGATCCCGAGAGGTTCGGACCGACGACGACCTGACGGCCAGTCGGATCAGTGAACAGCGCCCTGACTGTGCTTCCGCTGTCAAGACCTGAGACGATGACCGGGAATCCATAACCGAGAGAGCCGGTCTGCGTCAAACCAGCGACAGTGACAGAGGAACCCGCCTGCAGAGTGACTGGAAGGGAACCGGTCGAGGTGACCGTGACCGAAGAACCAGCCTGAAGCGTGACCGGGAGAGAGCCAGTTGAGGTGACCGTGACCGAGCCGACGACGGGAAGAGAACCAGTGGAGGTGACGAAGACCGTCGCGCCGGTCTGAAGAGTGACTGGGAGAGAGCCCGTAGAAGTGACTGTGACCGTTCCGCCTGCCTGCAGGGTGACCGGAAGGGAACCGGTCGTCGTGACTGTGATCGGCGAGACAACGTTGACGGATCCCGTGATCGACACCGTTCCGCTGATCGCCAGCGGCGCCGTGTCTGTGACCGAGACGATCAGCTTGCCCGTGTTGTCAGTGAGCAGAGCGCGAGAGTTGCTTCCGCTGTCCAGACCGGCGACGAGGACGGGGAAGCTGTACGAGACAGATCCCGTCTGTGCTGCACCGACCGCGATTACCGTTGAACCTGCCTGGATCGTGACGGGCAGGGAGCCAGTGCTCGAAACTGTGACCGCCGAGCCAGCTTGCAGAGTGACCGGAAGAGATCCCGTCGACGTGACGACGACAGAACCGACGACGGGCAGAGAGCCCGTGCTGGACACCAAGATCGATGCGCCCGACTGCAGGGTGACGGGAAGGGAGCCAGTCGACGTGACAGTAACTGTTCCTCCCGGCTGCAACGTGACAGGCAGCGATCCCGTGGTTGAGACAGTCAGTGATCCGCTGACTGCGAGCGGGTTGCCGGCATTGATGGCATTGCCGTTCACATCGTAGAGAATCACTGCGGGGCTTTGAACGCTCATGTCATTGTCCTTGTTCTGCTGGTCTCAAACACGCCTGAGTAAGTAATACTGTCGAGAGAAGATGACACAATTGTCACGCCATCGACGTCATAGACGCGGTTCAAGATGGTACCGATCGTCTTGTTGGGATTGTACGTCACGTAAGTATCGATGATCCTCGCAGTTCGAGAAGAGTCTGTGTACCAGATGCTCGCCGTCGGAAATGGAGGAGGACCAGTGTCGCATACTGCGTTCGGCCCGAATGACTCATACGGCCCATCTGGCGCAAGGTGGATCAGCTGCCTCATGCCAGCATGTGACGCTGACGTGAAGGGCACGGTCTGGGAAATCAAAATTGAGCCGTTTGAACGTGAAGTTACACTGACTCCGGCTCCAGCGACGATGTATGACGTTCCATCGACTAGCTTTGTTAGCGAACCACTGATACCCCCAGCACCCTTTACAGGTCCCGTGAAAGTAGTTCCACTGACAGTTGCTACAACAGAGTTGTCAATCGAAAGCGTAAAAGACCCACCCGGCCCTGTATCAGAGCTTCCCAGACCATTTCCTGCAAGCATTCTTCTGTCATTAGGGAGCGAACCCGTGACCGACAGAACGATATACGCTGCATTAGGATCTGCTCCGCCACCGCCTACGGAGATAACGTTTGTTACATTGACAATGGGTGCAGAGCCAGAAATGAAGAACGGGTTGACTGCCGTTCCTACCTGGCTACCCGAGACGTCTATGAGCACCGCTGTCGGATTGTGACTCATGGACTGGTCCTCGAGCGCGACACTTCAAACGCGCCGTTGTACAGTATGTTGTCGGTCAAGGATTCGACCGGCGTCACACCATCCAGATCGAACGCCACCCACTGCACGCTGCTGGGAGCCTTGTTCGGGTTCCTCGTGATGTTGGCCTGGACGATCTTCTTGGTCCTCGAGGAATCAGTCCACCAGATGCTGGCAGTGGGAAACGGCATGGGACCCTCGTCCTCGATTGCTCCTTCAAACCCCACCCATGGTCCTCCGCCCTGTGCTAGGTGGACTAGCTGGTGGAGGCGCTCATGGTCGTAGGCAGACATTCCCGACGACGCCGACAGCGTCTTGATGATGCCCTCCTCATAGAAGCGAAATCCGCTACCCGTGAGGTAGAAGATCTCGCCGTTCTGCGTCGGCAGCGTTCCAGTGGGAATGAGAAGAAGGGCTTCGTCAATCCTCTCTCCCGGAAAGTCGTCGGGTGTCCTAGCCATGTAGGACTACATATCGAGTCTAGGCCGTTGTCTTCTTGCGCTTTTTGGGCTGGGCTGGAGGATCAGAGATCGACTGGTCGATGGAGCTCTTCTCGGGCAGAAAGCCCACGGGCCGTGTCTTCAGGTCTTGAGGCTTCTGGGCCTCGAACGCCACGACCTCTGCGAGCTTGGACCTCTCGGCATCCCAGGCTGCTTTTGCCTCGGCGACCGCCTTCTTCATCGCCTCAGCAGCACCGTACGCCGCAAGTCGCTTGGCCTCCGTGTCCTGAAAGAGTTGCTTGACTAGCTCCACGCACGCCGAGATGTAGGAGTTGGCGCACTCGCCCTCCTTGAGCGCGATCTTGCCCGTGGTCGTGTCCTCTCGAACCTTTGCGCGGTACTCCTCCAGCCGAGCACCCGCCATGGCAAAGCCCGTCTTGACAGCGTCAAAACGAACCACCTCACTCTCGTATGCTTCCTTGACGTTCTCCAGGCGGTTGCCCATCAGAAACGTCGCAGCCACTCGCCCCTCGTGAAAGTCGCTCATGGCCAGATTCTACTGGGCCCGTTAGCTCGAGAACAGCTCCATCGTGATGATGGACCCGCTGCGGATCTTCATTGGGAACTTCAGGTCTCCGGTCGTCGGAGACGTTCCAGGGTACACGTCGTTGGAGTTCGTGGAGTCAGTTCCTGGGTAGAGGAGAACACCGTTCAGGTAGATGTTCATGTTGTTCGTGAAGCTCTTGCCCGTGTAGTTGAGCAGCGGAGCATCGAGGTTCGTCGGGTATGTGACGTTCGTGTTGGGAGCGATGCCAGCTCCACCAGTCGTAGTACCCGCCTGAGCTCTGCTTCTTGTCAACGAAGCTCCCGACAGAGAGTTGGACAGGAACGTCATAGCTCCCAAGAGAGAGCGTGCTCCGAACGCAGAGTAGAAGTTGCTCCACTCAAGAGATGCTGTAGCAAGAGGAATCAGTCCTGATGGGTAGGTCGATGAACCACCGAACCCGTCCCCAAAGACCACCTGACTTCCACCCGACAGGACAAGGTTGCTGCCGCTCGCAGCTCTCACTGTCAGTCCGGCGACCGAGTCGATCCATCCCGGTGTCACTCCCAGGTTGATCTGTGTGGAGCCCGTGGCGACCGACACACCTTGCTGGAATGAAGTGGGTAGCGTGCTAGAGACTGACAGCTTAGTCAGGTTGAAGACCAGCGTGTTGGCTCCTGCTGCGAGGGTCCACAGTGGTGTGGTGCCGCTCAGGAACGTCCACGAAGAACCCTGACCGAGCTGGATGTTGGTTCCCGCTGTGTCGGTGACTACCGTCGCGCCCTGGTTGGTGATGGCTCTCTGGAGCGTGATGTCGCTAAGCGAGACCATCGTGCCGGTGAACGAGGGCGGCACGTCGATGAAGATGTTGTCAGACAGATAGGCATCCTCTGGCAGAGAGGACAGTGCGGAGCGCTTGACGTAGGAGTAGTTGAGGACTCGGCCACCCACATCGATCGCATTTGCTGCCACGAGCGAGGACGTTCCCAGCACGGTCGCCTCATACACGAAGGAGATCTGGGTTCTCTTGGTGGAGTCATTGAAGGCGTCACCAGAGACCGTTCCAGACTCTGCCTGGAGGAGACCGAAGATCTCGTTGATTCCCACGCTAGACGTCAGCGCCTGATGAGTGAAAGCGTCTCGAACCAGGACGAGGTTCTTGGGAGTGAGAACCGTCGTGCCGCTGACGATCGCATTTGACCAAGCACCGTAAGTCGTGCTGGCCAACATCGTTCCCGTAGAGTATCCGACGGGCTCGTTGACGACCGCATAGTTCGCCGGAGCAGTGCCGAGAGACACGCTCAGCAAAGCGTAGTTGGATCCCGTTCCCACTGAAACTGTGTTCAGGATTTGGGAGCGGTAGAGGAACCTGTGCTGCTCCAGGTTCTTGAGGTCTGCGCCCAGCGTGTTGACACCCCTGCTAGGGAACGTGCCGTAGACTCCCGTCACCGAGGGAACGGCGTCATACCACGAGCCCGACACGCTGGCCCACAGGAGCTGCCTGACTTGGGTCCTGATCGCGTTGAGATCGTCCTCGACTGACGTGGATCCCGTCTGCAGGCCAATGCCCGTCGCTAGGGAGTCATCGTAGTAGTCTGAGTGAAAGATCTGCGTGGGCTGGTCAACGAAAGTTCTGGCCATAGTTCAACTCCGCAGAGCTAACTATGGGACCCTGCTCGATTTGTTGGCTCAGTACGGGTACGTTGCTAGGATGTTGCTACCGCTTCTGGGCGGAACAGAGAGGCTCACAGCTCCTCCGGCGAGGGTGTAGTCACTGCCAGCGCCTTGCAGCTGGAGAACGCCATTCACGAAGAACATGAGAGCGCTAGATGGCACAGGAGAGTGAGCCAGACTGAACGTGAAATTCGACCCGTCGGGCACTCCACTCGGCACCTCCATCCAGGACATCTGTGCCGTGGGAGTCGTGACCGCCGTGATGACGAGCGTGCCGCCCGGCCCGTTGTCGACGATGGAGATGCCAGCACCCGCCTTGAGAAGCCTCGCACTGGGAGGAACAGGTCCGGCAGAGCCACTGACGATCACCCAACCCGAGTCGAGGACGTAAGAGTCTAGGTCGGCGTGAGGGACCGTCCCAGCATTTGCTAGCTCGCTGTGGTCATCTACGACCCGGTATGCCGTCATCCTACGTCCATCCTAATGTCGCACTATACTCCGTTCCACGAGCCAAAGAGAGCTGCGCGGCCCTAGGACTGGTGCTCCCAGAGACGCGCAGAATATTCTCAGAAAACTGGCTGGTGGTTTACACCCAAGGTTTTTCCTCAAAGTCCGGGCAGTCCCCGGGACGGCCTAAATAGGAGGACTCGACCAATTTGGATGTCAGTAGAACGTGCCCAGGAAGTCCTCGTTGTGGTCCCAGAGCTCATCCCAGTCCTCGAGCTCTCCAACGATGCCCGCTGCGAGGCTGATCTGTCGGTGATCCTTTCCGTCGACCAGGTCGTGAAACGCCTGGATGGCGAGAGCAGAACCCGCTTCTCGGAAGGCAGCGGCGTGGACTCCGACGTCCATCACCTCGTGCGGTCCCTTGTCCTCGTACGTGTACGAGCCGAACTCCTTGATGCCCGCCTTCATGTCATTGATGGCCGACCTCGCCAAGTCGCCGGGCGCAGTCTTGGCAGCGACAACAGTCTTGGGCCTCGAAGCCAATTTCTTGGCCTCCCGAATGACGGCATCGGCCACCGGCCGTCGAGCCTCGACCTCGTCCGACGTGCCCTCTGCCTCGAGGAGACGCTCGACGAGGTCGAACGGAATCTTGACGCTGATCGTTTTCATTCCTTGTTCTCCGCGAGGTACTTCTTCCCCGCCTTGACGACCTTGGGATCCACGTCGGAGGCGTCACGGGTCCGGCAGTACACCGGGAACCGGACCTTGCCGTCGGCCGACAGACCGTCAGCGGTCATCGGGTCGGGCTGGCCCTCGACCTCGACGATGAGGCCGAGCCAAGCGTCCGGATCGAGGTCGATCTCGGCCTTGAGCTTGTCGGTGAAGCCGCCGCCCACCTTGGTGACCACGCCGTTGGGAAGGACGACGTTGAAGCCGCCCCACATGCCCTCACGCTTCGAGCCTCGACGACCCTCATTGTGTCCCACGACCACGCCCTCGAAGGTCTGAATGGGCTTGAGCTTCTGGACCGCCTCCGTGCGCTTCCAGCAGTAGTAGGCACCGGTGTCCTTCACCATGATGCCCTCGTAGCCCTTGTCCATCACCTTCGAGTAGAACTTCATCAGCTCCTTCTCGTTCTTGAGGATCTCGCCCTCGACGATGCGGAGCGGGCTGTCGTCGCCCTCGGCCTCGAGGATGGACTCGATGTACGAGAGGCGGTCCTCGTAGGTCATCTCCGACGTCTGGGTGTCCCACTCCTCGAGGCTCATGCCGTCGAAGACGTGGTACTTCATGTTGGAGTCGTCCTTCTTGGACTTCGGCGACATCACGACCGAAGCGGACTCGTTCCAGTCATCGCCAAGGGCCTCGCCGTCGAGCACGAAGTCGTCGTACTCCAACGCCTCGAGCCGCGCCGCGATGCGGGGCAAGGTCTCGATGGGACTGCCACTGCGGGTGAACAGGGACACCACGCCGCACCGCTTGATAGCGACGCATCGGAGACCGTCGAGCTTGGGATCGCCGCGGACCGGGTACTTCACCTCGCCGAGGATGGTGATTTTGCCGTTCTCGCAGGAGGACTTCAGGGTCTCCGCGAGCTGGACTGCGAAGCCCACGATCGAGTTGGGCCACGTCTTGTTGATGGCCGAGTCAGACACGCCGCATCGGAGGTTCTTCAGGAGGATGCGCTGGCACCACTTCTGCTCCACGGCAGTCATCTTCAGGAAGTGGCTGTTGACCAGGTCCTTGGCGGCATTGCCCTTGACCGCTCGGGACGCCAGCTTCTCGGTGATGACGTCGAGGAAGGCCTCGACCATGTCGTCACCAGAGCTCACCATCGATGCCTTCGGCATCTTGAACTTGTTGAAGTAGAACGGCACGTTGGCGTCACACGCCAGGATCAGTGCCCGCTTCAGCAGCTTGTTCTTGCGATGCTCGTCGAGAATGGCCTCCTTGGCGAGGCGACCGCTGACAGCTTCGAGGGATTCGAGAATTTCGATGACAGTGCTCATGTGTTCCTTTGTTCAGCGATTGAAGAGGGCGTAGTCGACCCGCTGGAAGGTCCAGCTCATGCTGGGTGCATCCGGGATCCGGAGGGTGTAGTACTTCATGTTCGGCTTGCGGCTGCTGCCGTCATCGTACTTGATCTTGTAGGTGCCAGGCTTGATGTCCGAGAAGAGAGCCCGCTCTCGACCGTAGGACGCCCACTTGCGGACCGATCCGATCCTCATCTCGTGCCGCAGCTTGTTCTGCTTGACAACACGAGTGATCTCCTCGACAGCTCGAAGGAGTCGTTCCTTTTCTTCCTTCTCGAGGCGTGCATCGTTGTCATGGGTCATGCACGACACAGGGCCAGTGATCATCGAGGAGATCTCTGACACGAACTGCGACAGGGCGTGGATACACTCCCCACGAGCCTCGAAGGCAGCAGGGTTCTGATACGCAGCTCCAGCAACAGAGAGCCTGAAGGCCAGACGGACCATGGTCCACAGGTTTCCCTCGCGGTCCTTGACGTCCTTCTGGTCCTCTGACCAGTAGAATCCCATGGTGCAGATTATGGGATAGCCCCCGTTGTCCTTCTTGACCTCGTACTCGAACGTGAACCCAGGAGCCCCGTTTAGAACGTCGTGCGACAGGAACGCCTTGTTGAGGCGACTCAGGTCACCTTCCTTCATGTACTTGACCGACGGCGAGGTCATCACCTTCTGAAGGATCAACCGCGTAAGGACAGCAGCGTGAGAGCTGGGAGGGATGTTCATCTGGGGGTGAGTCCTTCGACTTAAGAACTATACCACACAGCCGCCCCACTTTGCACTGATCTCACACAGATCTGCCCTGAAACGCCGTCCGACAGCGCCCCAAGGCAGATGTGCACGCGGGCAAACTCCCGTAGGGTCAGGGAGCGTCTGGCTTTCGAGCCTTCTTCTTGGGAGGCTCATCGAGCACCGGCACAGGTCTCATCAGCGTGACTGTGTCCTCGGGCAGGCAGATGGGTGCCTCGAGCACAACGACCCCCTCGGTCTGAGAGCTGACGGTCGGAAGAGCGGTTCCCACAACGTCGAGAAATTGCTTCTCTGACGGAGGGTTCACTCCCATGCTGCGACAGCGATCCTTGAGGAGCTCGAAGGTCGTGATTCCTGACTCCTGGAGGAATTTTGCGAGCGTCTTGCGGCGCCGGCGAAGGATGTCAGTCAGGTTGACGCGGGAAATGCTCTGCTTGTGAAGTCTCATTCATCACCTTGCCTCGCGCGAGAGGCGCTTCTGTGCTTCGATCTTCTGCAGCACCTCGCAAATTCCCTGCTGGAATTGTGGTGCCTTGACGATTGCGTCAATGCGGTCGTCGTTCACTTCCAGATCCCACTGCTTGACGATCTCTCGAGCGAACTTGGACATCACGCGAAGTACGTAATTCCTCGCTGAAGAATGGTTCATCTTGAAGCCGATCTCGGTCATGACTTCCGCGATCTCGCGGTAGTTGACGCCTCCGTCGGTCTCTGCAGTGCTCGCGTACACAGCTGCCTTCTTCGTCATCGAATGAACACCCTGGGCGAGAACCTCGCCTGTTGTATGTCAGCCAGCCTGGAAGTCAGGTTGGCGGCAGAGGTCCTGGACGGGTCCGACTTGGACTCGGACATCGCTGACAGGACCTCGATCTCTTGGGTGAGAAGGTTCTTGATGCGCACGACGTGGTACAAGATGAGCATCAGACTCATCCAGCACCCGCCCAGGAAGAAGATCCCCATCACCTGCAGCGCGAGGATCATGTCAGAGGCTCTCCTCGCTTGAGGGCCTCGGCTTCCTCATCAGAGATCGTGTACGGAGAGCGGTCCATCTCCTCGTCAAACAGGCCGAACCGCAGCCTCAGGATAGCGGACTCTTTGTCAGTCAACTGGCACAGTACCCCTCGTACGATTCCCAGCAACTCGTGGGCAGCGACATTCGCGAACGGATCGTTGTCCTCGCTCTTGTCGATGATCTTGTCCTCCAGTGCTCCGCTATCGGGATCGGTGGACATGGTCTGGTTGAGAGAGATGACGTTGCGCCCGGAGGACATCGTCGCCCGGACGACGGCCTCTGACGCATCTACGAGAGACAGCATCTCAGCATCCGAGGGCTCGCAACCCATGTGCGACTTGTACTCTTCGACCGCCTGCAGCATCTTCTTTTGCACATTCACAGCGTGCGCGGGAAGACGAATCATGCGCTTGCGACGCACGACGTGTTGGCTGATGGCTTGCTTGATCCACCACGTCGCATACGTGGAAAACCTGAAGCCCTTCTTGTAGTCGAAGCGATCGATCGCCTTGAGGAGTCCCAGGTTGCCCTCCTGGATCAGATCCTCTAGTGGCATGTTCGATGCCCTGTACTTCTTGGCGATCGAGATGACGAGCCGCAGGTTGCACTCAGCAAGCTTGTTGCGAGCTCGAGATGCGGCGTTTCCGCCCTTCTCGAACACCTGGAACAGCTCGACCACCTCGGGATGCTTGAGCTGCGAGAACGCCCGCAGGTCATTGAGGTACGCCCCGACGGCGTCCATCTGCGGGTCGTTCTTGCTCTTCTTCTTCTTGACGGGGGTCTTTTCGATGTCCATCATGTGCCTTAGTTGACGACCGAATCGCTGGGCTGGGCACCCCACAGCGATCGCTCGTAGATCATGTGTGCATCGGCCCGATCGTCGCGAACGATCATCTCGCGCTGCACGTACGCGAGCTCGACTTCCCACTTGCGCGTGCTCACTCCCGCCCGAATCGCCTTCTCGCGATCGCTGCGGAGGCCTTCCGCGCGCTGCGTCAACTCCATGTCCGCCGCGTAGGCGAGGTCATCCATCGAGACCACTTCGGGATCCACGAGGCTGTAGTTGCTGTTTCGGTCGACGTTGCTGAACTTCTTGATCTTCTTGTTCATGATCTTCTCTCGGAAGAGGTTGCACGCACTGCCCAATCTACACTAACTCTAACACATGTTCAAGAACTGTACACTACAGAATGCACATGTGACCTTTCAAAAATTGATGACACCCCACTCACCAGGGCCGATCGTGTAGACGACTTTTGACACCCCGACTGACTGCATGCGCATCTGGCATCCACGACAGGGTCGGGCAAGAGCCCATTCGCCATTGTTCCGGACCCGAGCTACCCAGACTGTGGAGTGAGGCGTCATCTTCCTCGAGAGCCTCGCCTCAGCGTGGTGGTTCGGAGCGGGCTTCTTGTCGGAGACGTTCCGAGCAGTCACGATCACGCCATCGGACCTGAGACCCACAGCGCCGAGGAAGTTCTCTCGACAGTCTCCAAGGTTGCTCTTGACTGCGATGCTAGCTGCGAGAGCAAGCATCTTCTTGTCGGATGGCACGATATATCCATAACTCGTTGAGAGAGACCTTTGCACATACTTACTTTCAGGAGATTCGCACATGAAAACTTCGCAAGCCGGGCTGGAATTCATCGCCAAGTGGGAGGGGACTGTCCTCAAGCCCTACAAGGACGTCGCGGGCCTGCGTACCATCGGCGTGGGACATCTGATTGTCGCAGGAGAAAACTTCCCTGACGGTGTGTCCATCACCAAGGACCAAGCTCTCGACATTCTTGCACGCGACGTCGGCAAGTGCGAAGTCGCCATCGAGAAGAACATCAAGGTCCCTCTCACGCAGAACCAGTTCGACGCTCTCGTCTCCTTTGGGTTCAATTGCGGCACCGGCATGTACACTTCCTCTGACGCCTGCAAGGAGCTCAACAAGGGCAACTACGCGGGGGTCGGCCCGGGCCTCATGCAGCACAATCACGCGAGGATCAACGGCGTCCTGGCTGTCGTTCCCGGCCTCACCAAGCGCCGCCAGGAGGAGTCGGACATGTTCAACTCTGTCGACGTTCCCGACAACTTCGTCCTGTGGACCAAGGCGATCCTCACTGACGTACAGACCAAGCTCGGCCGCCTGGGACTGTACGACGGAGCTCTCGACGGCTACTGGGGGAGCAAGTCCGACGGCGGAATCAGGACGTTCGCAGCCCAGATGGGTATCGACATCGTCATCGATCCTCGAATTGGAATCACCCGTGAGCTCATGGAAGCGCTGGACGACAAGGGCAGAGCCCCGGACGCATGATCCTCCGATTCGTCGTCCTCGTCATTCTCCTCATCGCGTCTGTTGTCGCGCCTCCGACCCAGAAGCGACGAACTGTCCTCGTGATTGGCGACTCGTTAGGCGTAGGCATGGGACCCACGCTACAGAAGCTAGGAAGAGCGGACGGAGACACGGTCATCGTGGAGGCAGTGGTCGGCACCACGACCTGCCAGTGGGCGACGCGGGTCGAGTCATCTGTCAAACGCAACAAGCCCACGACAGTCCTGATCTCGCTAGGAACGAACGACACGCCCAACACGCGATCATGGCTGACAGCTCACGTGGGATGTTACTCTGGCGTCGCCAAGGAGATCCGAGCGACCGGAGCGGACGTCATGTGGATCCTGCCCCCAACGCTGCCCGCTCGTCTCGAGGACAACCGCAAGTGGGTGTCTGTTGAGGCAAGGAAGGTGTCAGATCGGTCATTCGACTCGACCACGCTGACACTTCCGAGAGCACCCGATGGCATTCACTTTGCCCCTCAAGGGTACGAAGCCTGGGCCAAGCAGGTCTGGGCCTGGTCGAAGTGACTAGACCTCACCGAACTTGACGAGGTTCTCTGCGATTGCCTCCAGGCTGTACGTCAGGTCCTGCAACTGGTGCTTGTAGGACTCGCGGAGGTGCTGAATTGCGACAAACCGTCGGACTGCCTCGTGCTTAGTGAACAGCTCAGTCTCCTTGGAGTCCAACCGATCTACCCTGCGGAGGAGCGCGATCTTCTTAGCAACCTGTGACTTGAGAAACTTGACGCGCTTCGACTCCATAGCGTCGCAATCTACTTCGTGTAGCCGTCTTTGGCCCATCCGGGCCCGCTCAATGAGAACGCCGAGCCACTAACTATGAGGCGGTTGCTGCACATGACATAGCACGTCGGGCACTCGGCCCAGGCTTTGTCAGAGATCTTCTGGTCTGCTTCGAACTCCGTCTTGCAGACACGGCATCCGTACGTGTAGGTGGGCATGGAAAGAAGAGGTGGTTACTGCGCCAACGGCTTGACGTTTTCACCTATTTTGAAGGAAGATTCGAGAGATCCGTCTCGCCGTGAGTGTGGCTCACGGTCCATAGCTGGTCGTAACGTAGATTGCTGTGGGTCACTTGTACAATCAGACGGGTTCTAGCTCGGACTCATCGTCCTTTTCGGGCATGTCAGTCGGCATCACGCCCGCAGAGTCATCCTCAAGAGCTTCCTCTCCGGGAGCGTCCACTGTGTTGTCCTCGGGAGGAGTCTGGCCAACGTACGCCTTAGCGTCCTCGGGACGACCCGGATCGCCCTCTGTTCCCATGGGTCGCCCGGGAGACTTGTACCAGAAGGCATGAATGTCAGTTCCGCGCTCCATCTCCCAGGGATAGAAGCCCTTGATGTCTGTCGGGTCCGCCGTCACGGACGCACCTGCCGGGTTCTCCAGCAAGAAGCACCTCACGAACCGGCGAACCTCGGCTATGCCATCGTCGTCGCCCTCATCATCACCGTCGAGCCAACCACCGTTGCCGAGCCGCTCCTTGTCGTCAGACGACACGGGCTCTACCTCGTTGGCTCTCCAGCGTCCAGGAACGTCTCCCTGCTGCACCAGAGACTCCCGGATAAATCTGCGCAAAATCGCGTGGGTAGTCATGTGACTAAATAGGAAGCATTTGATGAGTGCTGGCTACAATGTCTCCATGACTCTTCTCGCCCTATTCACAGTCTTCGCGACTGCGTTCGTATTCCTCGCGCCTCTGTGCTCGTTCCCAGATCGTTCGACCTGCGGGATCGTCATCAGCGAGGCAGACGTGGTTGGAGTTGACCCAGACGATTCCCAGGCGGGGTGACAGCACGCGGATCATCTTGTGCTCTGCCCGGGGAGGGGAGACGTCAGTGATCGGATCCGACAGCACCACGACCACCTCGTCGACGTGAATGTACAGGCACGCGTCGTAGTCCTTCTGACCGTAGTCGCCCGCCCAAGCTGGAACCTCGTCGTATTCAGCCACTGCTAGGCTGCGAACGAAGGTCATCCCCGCGCAGTCCACACGAGAGCGAACAGTGGGCCGAGACCGAGGGTCTTGATCGGCCCGTCGAACCAACCGTCGCTCTTGCCCCACACCTGGTGCTCCTCGTCGGGAATGATGTGCAGCACCCAGGCGCTCTTCGTCTTCTTTCGGAACAGGGTCACGAAGCCTCCGTCCTTCCACGCGAAGGACAGCTCGGTCAGATTTTTCTCAGACATCAGTCTTCTCCTTCTTGAGCAGATTCATCGCAGCATCGCACACCGCGTGCGCCCACTCGTCAGTGAACTCGTCGTCGAGGCCGACGTACATGTTTCCGTAAGTCTCGACGTGGTCGGCGTAGAAGTCCTGGACGTGGTAGTCCACCTCGCACACGTCGAGGATTGCAGTGACGCGAGAGAGTAGAGACTCCTTCGTGCGGGCATACATCCCGGGAAACTTCCGGGTGGTGACAAGCATTCTTTCGGCGATCATGTCTTTCTCTCAGATCTTGTATGTGGCCTGGATGTAGTTGATGGGTTTGCTGACTTTGGCTTCCATGCGAATGTCGATTTTGCCGTCAGAATCTGTCGACGAACTGACGAACTTGACATCATACAAAGTGGGCCATTCATCGTCAGTGTAGGGCCACAGCACTTTAACTCGTTGAACAGTCCCATCAAACTTCTCAATCGATACGACAGTTCCCCTGCCGCAGTTTTTCCACGCATGCTCAACAAACTCACCGACTTTGACAGGCTTGCCGTTCTCGAATGCATTCCCAGAGATCTTCAGGGAAGTCCGCCATTCAACCTTGACAATCATGGAACATCCTTTGAGCCCGAGCCGTACTGGTAGTCGAGATAGAAGATGAGACCACTTGGCAGAGTCATGGGCTGGATGCTCACAAGAGAGTTCGCAACAAGCTGCTGAGGAGCTGCCTTTCGGATGTTGGGCAGCTGGAAATTGGTGAACTTGTTCGTGGGAATCGGCGTCGACCACAGGACGCGGACTCTGTGCACCCGTTCGCCGTCAGGCGGTGAGTCATTCGATGGCGGAACAATTCCCACCACCACACCGAAGATGTCTTTGTAGACGGCGTGGCGGACCTGCTGACCTCTCGAAGGAAGTCTTTCCTCATTCACGCTGCTTCCGAGCTCACAGAAAGCAACGCCCGACAGGTCGGTCACAGACTACAAGAAGCTGACTGTGACCGACCCGGACTCAGACATCGACCGTCAGGCGGTGGTCGAACTGCGAGTTCTCCCCGTGCCCCCTGTAGCCGGCGGGATTGCACACGACCCTCGTGTCCTTGACCGTGTAGCCCATCGAGTCGTGGGTGTGGCCGTGGACCCAGAGCTTCGCGCCCCTGTCCTCGACCAGCGGCGTCACGTCGTGCAGGAAGTAGCGGTTAAAGGAATCGCCCGCGTACCTCGGGTGCACCGACCTGGGATGCGGCATGTGGTGGGTGATCACGACGTCACCCTTCTGGACCTCGGCGTCGAGGAACGACGTGCAAGCCATGCACTTGTTCTTGATCCACGGGCGGAAGTTGCGGATGACGTTGAAGTCGTTCAGGTTGTCGTCTCCGTGCTCGAAGCCGCCCGTGTGGGCGAACCACAGCGTCGACCCCACGAACCGCTGTCCGTCGATCACTGCGACCTCGTCGTCCAGCACGTGGAGGAGAGGATCCTTGCGAGCGATCTCGCGGAGAGTGTCTGCAGTGCTGACCGGGTTCGAGCCGTAGAACTCGTGGTTGCCCGGGACGTACAGGATGGGACGGGTGCCAGCTGCGTCCCGGAAGAAGTGCATCATGAAGTTCAGATGACGCTGGATGTTGATGTCGCCCGCGAGGATCATGACGTCGTAGCCGGGATCCGTCTGCGTCATGCAGAACTCCCGGCCATCGTCGGCATGGAACTCGAGGTGGAGGTCCGAAAGGATGCGAAGTCTCATGATGACACTCTACTCTGCCAGAATGGAAATTTGCACGTGGTCTAGGCCTTACGCATCTCGTGAGCGAGGTAACGCTCCGTGAACTCCACGTCCTGTATCGTCAGTCCCGGATGGTCCGCCAGGATCTTGTCCTTTGAGTCACCCGCAGCGAAACTTCGCATGACCTGCGGCACTGTGACAGCAGTGCCTGCGTAGTAGACGGCGCCGCCCATGAAGTCGGGATAGCGCTTGAGATTCCGCTTCCAGGCCATGTAGTCTTGGTCCTTCTTGACCGCGGCCTCCACCATGTCATCGACGATCTTCTCGTCCGACTCAGAGATGAGGGGAGCAACGCGGAGGTTCATGTACCTGACGTTGTCCAGAGCGTCCCTCAATTCTGTGAACTTCCCGTCCTTAAACCGCCAGGGAATATGTTGCTCGCCCTGTGATGAGTAGTGCCTGCACAGGGAGAAGGCCTCGTCAGTCGTCGACTTGGCGGACAGGACTTCCACGACGTCGCCCTCGTGGTCGACGATCAGAATGAACTCACTCGGCGGTCTCATTCGGCTTTCCTCACGATCTCAGTACACTCCACGGACACCCACGCTAAGCCACGGGGCGTCAGGATCTTCTTGTGGGGAAAGCCCCCGTCCTTGTTCACGCCCAGGACGGGATAGATGCTGTTTATCGGCTCACGCCACACGATCTGCCAGTCGTCGACGCTGGTGACGGGCACTGTCCCCCAATTCTGGGCCATCGTCGCCCAGTGCATGGGCCAGAACAACCTAACCAGCTCGTACCTCATTCGTCGTCGCAGATCTCGGTCTCTGGTCTGACGGAGCGGGTGATCGGTCGCAAGCCGAAGGACGACTGATTTGTCCGGACACGAATCTCCTCGACCTCATCCTCGAGGTCCTCTACGCGTTCCTCGAGTCGGTTGATCAGCGCAAGTAGTTCTTTCTTCTTCACTTGTTCAGCTCCTCTCGCACTCTCTGGATGATGTGCAGGTTCTTGTATCCGTCGAAAAGGTACGACGCCTTGAGGAGAGAGGCAGGCAGCCTGATCTTCTTGTTCGTGATCAGCTCCCACACGGGCTGAGTGCCATTTCCGTCATCGACTCTGATCTCGGAGAATCGACTGCTCTGCAGCCTCTCCGCCCAGTCGTCTGACGTCTTCGACTCTTCAGTTGCGATCTGAGCCAGTCGCTGTGTCTCCATCATCACAGCATCGATGTACTTCGAGTCGCTGCCTTCGCTGAATCTCTCGTAGTGGCCTCTGTTGAACCACTTGTAGCCGCGCCACACGAGGTTGGGCTTGTCGACCCGAGAGATTCCGAGCTCCCTCACCCTCTCGAGCTGCAGCCACTCAGACGTGAAGTGGATCTCTCCGCGAGTGAGGTAGACCTTGGCGTTCGCGATGTCGAAGCTGTCGGCCACGTCCTGCGCCTCGCCGCAGTTCTTGGTGATGAGCTGAAAGAGAATTCCCCGAGTCAAGAAGAACTCAGTCGCGTAGCCCGCGGAGGACGTGCGGAACCACGGAGTTCCATGGCCGTGGATCTCCATTCGTTGCTTCATGACCTCGACCGCGCGGTCGCCCACTTCCTCGCTCGGGAAGAAGAAGTCGACGTCGCCAGCGTGCTTGCTGATGAAGACTTGCTCATTTCCCGTGTAGATAGGAATGAGATTCTCCCACGTCATGAGCGAAGAGCCATCGTAGTAGTGGAACTTGCCCATCTCTCCCAGAGCGCACAGAGCCACTGCCCGAGCGAAGGATCCGGACAGATAACCTCCTTGCGCTAGACACAGGGAAGCGCCCACCTCGAGGGGCGCACCCAGCACTCGACCGCACGCTGTCAGCCAGTCGAACTTTTCAGACAGCCAGATTGACATCTTTCCTCTTCGGAGGCAAGTAGAAGTGGGCAGCCCTGTTCTCACCCAATGCGATGCGGCGGAAGCAGGTGTTGAATAGGCACGTCGGGCTTCTCTTCGCCCGAATCCTCTCGACCGCGAGCCAGGGCTCCACGCCCAGCATCCGCATAGCGAGAGCCGCGACCAGGGCGCTGCGATTCAAGCCCGCAGCGCAGGTGACGAGGACGTTGCCGCCATTTCCGGCCACTTCTGCCACGACCCTCGCAGTGGCGAAGACCATCGCCATGGTGGCGTTTCCCATGACCGAGTCCTCATCCTCGTAGGGACAGTGGACGACGACGTGGTCCTTGAACTCCTCAGCAGCGAACTGGTGCTGGTCGGCGCACAGGACGACGTGTGTGAAGGTCTTGATGGTGTCGCCCCCACGAACCCGAGGAACGCTGCCCACCCAGATGCCGGGGTAGACCTCGTCAGCGTCTAGCTCTGGGGCGGTCACCCGGAGGCCTTGGTGAGCTTGACGATGCGGACGTTCGTGAAGGAGTCGGAGGCATCACTCTCGAGGAACTTGCCCATCTCTACGAGCGCTCCGTCACGAGTGAACCGCTCTGCTCGGGACTGGAGGATCGACGGCTGACCGTACTCAGTGACGTACATGTCTGTACCGGGACCGAGCTTGTTCGTCTTGACGACGTACCGCTTCTTGTCCTTCTTGACAATCTTCACGGCATAGGCACGATGATCGCAGGTCTTGTCTGCAGCATTGAGCGTGTACCACGCCCAGCGAAGAGTGAATCGCTCTGCATCGATCTGATTCTCACGCCAGGGAGCGTAGGTGTTACCAGACCAGTAACGGGCTTTGGCGTCGTGTGCCTTGTTAACGATGATGTACTCGCTCGGCTTCTTGCTCACTTGTTCTCTCCCTTGATCAGCGCGTGCTTGATTCTCATGTCCACCTCGCCGGACTTCAGGAGGCGGACTTCCTCGCCCAGATAGGCCAGCTCGGCGCACAGAGATGCATACCGAGACTCGTAGTACGCGACGAGCTCTCGCACGTCGCCATCAGTCAGCGTTCCCGACTCCGCCCGCTTGAGAGCGTCAGCGATGAGACGAGAATGCGCCTCTGCCTTCACGTCAGTCACGACGCCACCTCACACCAGGCGGCGTGGGTCTGGATGGGAGGAAGGCCCTTGTGAGCCTTGCGGTCGCCCCACTTGTAGACCACAGAGGCGGGACCCATCTCGGAGTCCATGCTCACCACCGTGCACAGCTCCGTGCCGTACAGGATGAACTTGGAGCCCGTCTTGAGGTCGCCCAGCTGGGTCGCGTGCTCTCGGCCGAGGTGGTCAGTGAACGTCGGAACCTTGATCTTCTTCGCCATGAAAACACCCTATCACTCAGGTTGGGAACATTACACAGCCTCGAACATCTCCGCATCGATCCACTTGATGACTGTGTCATGGTCCACGATGACCGCACGGTGGGGCGTCACAGCGATGATACATGGATCGATAAGACGACCATACGGCTCTTTTTCACGTGCCCGAATCATTGCACGCAGTCTATCTTCGGTTGCACGCTGTGCAACACCCGTGGCCATCCACCACCGACGACGTGTTTGTTCAGCCCTGACAATCAGACGTTTGACTTCTGCGCTCATCTCAGGGTTGAAGACTCGATATACACTCTCATTGCCGGCGAGCAATTCAGTGACGTGCTTCGTCACGCTGCTGCTGCTGTATCCTCGACCATTGTAGTCGATTGAGTTTCCGCCACCGAGATTGAAGATCGCAGGCTTTCGATCTGTTGCATCTGGAGCCATCGTCTTGAGAGTGGAGAAGAGAATACTCGAGGCAGTAAGCCAACGTGTACGAAGCTTCTCAGACAGACGCCACAGATAACGCCAGTTCCGCGCGGTCCTCACGTGGATGCCAAGGTTCACGTCGTCATCAGACGGCCCTCGCCATTGGATGCCACACTTCCAGTCGAGTCGACCATTCTTGAGGTACGAATCAGTCCAGTATTGGGGCTCGAAGTCGTCCAGATTGATGGGCTTCACGTTCCCACCCTATCACGCGCGGAGAGACCTTTGCACTCGCGTCAGATCACGGCTGAACTGCCCTTGCGACAGATTCTGACCATGCCTGCGTGGACGGTCCCATTCCAATATTAGACAGTGAATATGCTTATTTGCCGGCGGATAATTCGCAAAATCGGATGAGTGAATACCCATACAGATTGTGGCGATTATTCCTGGGACACTTCTGCGTCCTTAGCGCCTGGCTCCCTCAGCAGAATGGCGTCCACAAGAACGTTCTCCCACGGGCGGTAGGTGAAGATGTCCTGGCGCATGGAGTGCGAATCCTGCACGAGTGTCATGATTTCAATGCGGTCGATTGCTACCCGCTCTGTCGTTGGAGCCAGTGCCACTCGCAAAACAAGAACAGTGGCCTCCTGGATGGGAAGCCACCAAACTTGTCCTGCTCTGATTTTCTGGGCCCCTACAACCCCGACGGCTTGTTCCATATGCATGCGTCTCGCCAATACGTGACCTTTCGTTGTCCCTTGAACTCTCGGAGGCCCGTCGTCTTCGGTCCCGCCGCGAGGTACGTGATCCTCATCTCTTCCTCAGAGAGGAGATCCTTCCGAATGACGGTCCACACTTCTAGCCCGTTCATGCTCTCGTACACGAAGGACATGCCGGGCATGATGCTGTTTCCGTCGATTCCGCCACCGACCATCAGAAGCCCACCATCTCAAAGGACGCGTCCACCTGGCAGTGCTCTCGCAGGAACCTCTCCTCAGCGATGATCCAACTGTAGAGGTATTGGTCGAGGTCCCTATTGACGGTCGAGTAGATGATGCGCTCAGTCAGTTGCTGGACGTCGACGTCGAGAGCTGCGAATGCCATGGCGTACCATCTCAGGTCGATCCTTTGGACCTCGTCAAGCTCAGTAGGCTGCAGCCGCGTGAACGACAGATGCTGGGACGGTGAGTGCCACTCCACCCGTACGCGCAAGATCCGCCTGGGACCCATCGTCACGTTCGACATGCTGTACTGAGAGGAAACGTAGGTCACGTCTCGTCCTCGTAGATCTCCTCCGGCTGCAACGCTGCGACCTCGAGGAGGCTCACGATGTACCGTGAGATCTGGTGCAGGATGTGGTCGGGCTCAGCGCCCTCGCGAAGTGGTCCCGCCCAGATCTCCAGAGACCCCTCGATCGCCTTGCGAGTCTTGGCAGACACCACCATCGGTGCGGGAGCAGACGCGGACTGAAGGGCCGCGCGGCCGAGCTGGACAGCTGTGTACTGCCACTCGGCCTCCTCGAAGCCCCTCAGACCGTTCGCGGCCGCAGCCACGAGTGCCTTGGGCACGCGAACGGTGACGTTCTTCATTCGGTCGCCGCCTTGAGCTCAGAGAGGAGCTTCTCTGCTAGAACACGGCCGTACTCCTGTGCCTCCTCGGAGGTGAAGCCGTCGGGCAGGTCGAAGTCAGCCGACTCCTCAGAGCCGCCCGAGTCGATCGTGAGGCCGTCGTCCTCGTACTTGTCGATGACGTCCTGGAACGCCTCGATGACGCGCTCGTCCTCGAAGTCCACCTCGTCAGAGACGGCCACCTCGAGAATCTCGTCCTCGTCCGTGTCGATGATGTTGTAGTGGACAGAGATGGTCTTCATCTACTTCTTCTCCAGTTCGATGTATGAGGCAAGTTGGTTTCTGACGATGTCACGACGTGCTCCGACTTCCATGAGCAACTTGTTAGCAAGCACCTCGCTGATCATGTCATACCTCAGGCGCGCCCGAATTCCATTCGCGTGCTCTTCAAGCATTGTCAGCTCTGAACATGCATCCCGCACGAGCATGCGAAGAGTGTAGTCAGGAATGCTTGCAAGACCAGCCATCAGTCAGCTCCCTTGATGTTCGCGACCGGATACAGGCGGTTCTGCACCTTCGCGATGTTCTCGTCTTCGAGCACCGCCAGGACGGAGTCGAGATCCTTGTAAACGTGCGCGCACTCGTCGAGCGGGATGTGTCGGTGGTTGGACATGATGCCCTCGACCGTCGTTCCGTTGAACGTCCGCTTGACCGTCGCCATCTCCTCGTCGATGTGGAGCTGCTTGTGCTCCAGCTGCCGCTTCGCCTTGCCGCGAGCCATGATTCGGCCGGAGCCGTGGTTCACGCTGCAGCACGACTTGTACGCGCCCTCCTGCGGGATGAGGATCGCCGCGCCCTCGTACATCGAGCCCGGGATCAGGCACGGGTGACCCGTCTTCTCCCAGTGCGTTCCCACCAGGTCCGGGTGGCCCGCCGGCATCGCTCGCGTCGCCCCCTTGCGGTGGACGAAGCCCTTCTTGTGCGTCCCGTCCGGCAGCACGAGCGTCTCCTCCTGAACCAGGTTGTGGGAGATCTCGTAGTAGACCTCGACGTCGGAGTTGAAGACCTCCTGCGTCGCCTCGCGGATGCCCGCGACGATGATGTGCCGGTTCGCGACAGCGAAGTTCGCTGCCGAGTTGTGGTGCGCCCAGTACTCCTTGCCCATCGGCTCGTCCGCGTACAACCACGCGTCCTCACGGCGCGACTCCGGCATTCCACGGACGCGAGCACCCTCGTAGAAGTAGTGGTTCGCCGTCTGCCAGCCGTAGCCTCGAGACCCGCAGTGCACCATGATGTACACCTCGCCCGTGTCGCGGTCCACCTGCATCTCGACGAAGTGGTTTCCACCACCCACCGAGCCCAGCTGGCCCAGCACGGAGTCGTACGCCCGCGGGATCTTCTTCAGGTCCGCCATGGGATCGACCGGAATGAACTGGCGCTCGCACAGCATCTCGTCCACGCCAAGCGCCTTCGCGCCGTAGCGGAGGATCTCGTCCGCCTGCGTCTGCGTGAACTTCGGCATCAGCTTCGGGCGGTGGTGTCCCTTGCCCGTCGCGATGCGGTCCTCCACCTCGCGAACCCAGCGCTGCCGATCGTACTTGCCCTTGATGGAGCCCGCGTTCAGCTGCGCCTTCATGTACAGGATGCCGCAGGAGATGTCGTAGCCCGACCCGCCCTGGATGATGACGTTGTCCGTCACCACAACGGATCCTACCGGAACTCCGTAGCCCGAGTGCGTGTCCGGCATCAGGTACGCTCCGATCACGCCCTCGTAGGACGCTCCGGACGCGATCTGCGACCACACGTTCTCTTCAGAAGCGTTGTACAGCTCCTCTGACAGGAACGCGTGCGCCTCCACCTTCATCCCGCCCACCTTCGGCAGGACGTAGTGGTTCGTTCCGACCTTCTCTACCGCGTACTTGAATGACATGATGCTCTCACTCTAACATGCCCGTGCAACACTTTACACTGGGCTGCTTTATTCGGGACAAATGGCGTGCTGGTCAACCCTGCTGATTTGTCGGAGATTTGCTGAGGTCAGCCTGGTAGCATGGGCAGTTACATTCGTTGCCCTCCCAGCACTCTCCAGACCAGTGGTATTGATGCCCACATGCGCAAGGCGTGGCAACCAGGATATCCCTGAAGATCACACCCCAGAAGTGAGCCAACTTCCAGATCGCCATCTCTTGCTGGAGAGCAGCGAACCGATCGTGCAGCCTCCAAGCTGCCCGCTCCATAGCAGCGTGCTTGTAGTCCATCTCGACCGGACCGTGCATGCCCTTGCACCGCTTCGTGTATTCTGCGGCGGCTCGCCGACCCTCCTCAACGAGAGCCTTCGCTTGCTCGTCCGTGAGGCGAAGCGCCTGCGGAACGTAAGTGTTGAGATTTGTGCCCTTCTCGCACTTATACCTGTTCACGAGGGGTTCATCGTGTTGCAGGCACACGTCCTCAGACGGCAAGCACCCGTAGCTGTTGACATTTCTCGCCATGTCACACCGGCCACAGGACGACGCAGGGAATGCCGCCCTCAAGAACGTCATCATCAGTGTACCCAAGTCCCGAGAGCTCAGGAGTAAGCTCGCCGAGGCCAATTGTGCCGCGTCTGTCCTTGTCGCGCTTGAAGACCTGATTCTCTCCGTCGGCACCCGCGCACAACCTGAAGCTGTTTCCCTCCCCATCGCCTGCCATCACGACGACATGCTTCGGATCGCAATTCTTCAGCTCCTCGATCAGCTGTTCCACTGTAATGGTCACGGCTTCTCCCCGTTCAGGACGCGAATCGCCTTCTGGACGTCTGCTGGTTGGATTCCAACGTGTGCATTCGTTCGAATGAAGTTCTCGCCGAGACCCTTCAGATTGGTGTCATCGATTGCGACCCACGATTCCACGTCGTGGCACTCAAGCCACTCCTTGATCTCTTCCTCACGACCACGGAAGATCTCCCCGTCGGGAAACTCCTCGATGGTCCTGCCCACACACGTGCCTTTGAAGCCTCGGCGGGTCAGGAAGTCCATGAGTCGATCGTCAGAGTACGCGCACCGCCACGACGTGGAGAACACTGCCATAGCTCCCGTCGCCTCGACGATCTCATTGATCAGTACGATGCGTTCGGGATCAAGGTCCATGGCAGGGTCAAATGCCGCGCCCGTTACCTGACTTCGACGCTCATCGAAAGTCCTGTGGAGCCACTCGTTTGAGTTCGCTACACCATCGAAGTCAAAGAAAAAGACGCGCATTGTTGATTAGCTCAGCTTGATGACTGCGTGTCGGAATCGTCGGTAGGACACGTACTTGTGGTACGGACCCCACTTCGAGTCTGGAGCCGCGGGAACGAGAACCTGGACGTTGTAGGGCGTGAACCCGGAAATGGTTCCCCGATACGGATGCCCCGTATAGCCCGCCATGACCACGTCATCGCCGAGGGTGCAGGGCTTGCCCAGGCTGTCGATGAGCGGCCTCACGGGCGCTGAGAGCTTCTTCGTGCCCGACTTGGGACGGGCTCGATACTCTGCCACGTAGCGGATGAACTCGTCGGCCGTGCGCACGTGCCGCTCCCCCGTGGTGAGGTCCACGGTGACCACGACGAGGCCGTCACCAGCGTCCTTGATGAAGGCGTCGTTCTTTCCCGGCCCGGCGATCATGCGCTCCGAGGAGACCGCCCAGTAGCGAGTGAGCTTGCGCGCCAGCGCCGACGCAGTCCGATGGGCGATGGGCTTGTGAGTCACCCGAAAGTAGTTGTTGTAGGGCCCCTTGAACGCGTACTTCTCCTTGGAGGAGTTCTTCTTGGTGCCGACGAGGTAGTGGACGCAGTTGGAGATGTTGCCTGACATGTCTTTCTCTTTCGATGGTTGGATGGGAGTTCCACAGACGTAGTTGCGCCGGCGCCGCAATGGGCTAGAGGATGCCGTTGGTGATTCTTCCGATGTTGTTGATCCCTTGCATCATCCGCATTCGACCCACTGGGTTCTGGGAGTGCACGAGTAGCGTCATGTCCGGGATGAACCCTCCCTGGTTGACGGCCCAGTGAAAGAACTCCTCGAGGAACACGACCACGTCGTAGCCCGTTCCAGTGTGCTCGCACGTGCTGGGAATCCCCGGCCCATTATACTCGGCCAGGCATCGCTTGCACACTCCCAGGTCGTGGTCAAGAGAGATGGTCATACCGTCCCATCCCGTCCGACCTGAGCCACCCACTTCCACAAGGTGGGCGATCAGCTCAGGCGCGGTCCGGAAGACCAACCACGTGTCATCGGGCGGCGACCGCTCGTCGTCGAGGAAGATCTTGTTCACGGCTGGTGGGTCTCCATCTCGATGTGGGTCACGGCGAGAAGGGCACGCTTGCCCAGCTCATCCTGCACGAGGAGGAAGACGGGAGTGGACTCCACTACCACGAGCCTCGTGCCCTTGTGCCAGTGGAGGTGCGGTTCCTTGAGGGTGACCCGCACGCCTGCAGATGGAGAACGAGCCGGCGGGCAAGGGGGCGTCCACTGTCCAGCGAACTTGTCAGTCGAGTCCCTGCGAATCGACGCAATCCCGTAGAAGATCAGCGGCGAGCAACACAAGAGAACGATGAAGAGCGCGGCGAGGATGTCCATGTACCAACCCTATCACTTAGGACGTTGACTTTACACTACTTCATCAGCTCTTCCCACCGAGCCTCGAGGAAGCGGGAGTAGATCAGGCTAGGAAGACCGTAAGCCCCGATGGAATAACCCTCGTTGGCTTCCACGAGGATCGTGTCACCCGTCGCAGTTCGGCCGACGTCCAGAGAGTGCGCTGCAGGCATCTTGCCTCGACCGTCCTTGATGGCAAGCTTCAGGATGTCCATGTCGAAGCCCAACGATGGGTCACCCTTGTAGTGCTTGACGCCCACGAGCTCGTCATTCCTGACGAAGCACCGCCACTCGGACTTGAAGTCCACGAGCTCACTGCACAAGACGGGCGTGTCATCAGGGCAGACCGCGACGTTGAGCCTGCTACGTGGGTCCGCAGGGTCCCAGATGAATCCCGTGAAGATCTTCTGCTTCACGGGCTTGACGAAGAAGACGTCAGCGCTCTGTCGGGCCTCGCCCAGCGTGGTCTCCCAGATTCGACGGGAGATGAGCCACTTCAGGTGGGGCGGGTAGTCGAGAGGCGGCGGCGCCTGTTTTCCGAAGAATCCCAGCACCTCCCAGACGTCACCGATGTGGCCACAGACGATGGTCTCCTTGGTAAGCTTGCCCTGGTCGAAGTACTCCTTCAGGTCCCCGAATCCGTAGAACGGAACGACGGGCACACCCTGCATGGTGAACCCCTCGGCCGCAGCAAACGTATTGGCATTGTCTGGAAGACTTTCACGATACCGAACATACGCTCTTTCGATCATTTTGCCTCTTCGGTCAGCGACTCGACACTCAACTTTTCAAGTCGCTTGCGCTTCTTCGTATCGCTAATCTTCTTCTTCGTCTCATCTGAGACGACTCTCTTTTTCAGAGATGCTGTGATCTTGTCACGGTGTTCTTTCGTGATGATCTTTCTTTTGGCGCCATCACTTAGGTGTCGACAGTGTTCCTCAGAGAGCGTTTTGCCGATTTGTGCATCACTCATCTTCTTCTTCGTCAGTTCAGAGCAGGGAATACCTGCTCGACCATCACCACCAGATGTCAAATTATAACCAAGCAATCGATCCTGAGTTTTCCACTCAGCGATCAGCCTGATCTCTTCTGCACAAGCCTCGTCGTCGGTCTCAAATCTTGCGAGTACTTCGAATATGAAGCACTCCTCTCCGTATTTTCGAATCGCATGTGCGACTAAGCATGTCCCAGGTCGAATTTTGGCTGCTCTTCGATGTTGCCACCAACGACCATCTGGGTCAATAGACTTGCCGACGTATCGCTTTCCATTCACCGTGTTAGTGATCACATACACAAATGACGGCATTCATCAATTGTGGCGGGCGATCGCCCAAATGTTCACCAGAACTTGGAGATGAAGTGCCAGGCGACGTAGACGACAGCGCTGGCCATGAGAATGCTCCCCACGACCGTGAAGATCACCCAGGCAGTCCACCACCACGGCAGAGTCACCTTGAGCGCAGAGTCGCCGTCACCCAGCCTGAATCGGGGAGGAAGGTAGGACATCAGTAGCCCCTTCCAAGCTTGCTGTTCTGCATCCCGTAGATGAGCATGCTCTGCTCGTCATCGGTGCCGTCCTTTGAATCCACGCCACTCATCGTCACACTGAAGATGTCGAGCACCATGGTCGACAGGCGGCTATGAATCTCTTTCGCCATCTCCATCTCAGCGATGCCGTTTTGGGTGGCGTGCGACCAGGCGCAGATCTTCACGACCGGGCTGTAACCACTGAACTCCTCCACCAGCGCGTCCGGCAGGGACTCGGTGCTGTCCCACGCCTCCTTGACACGCTTCGCGAAGTCGGCTGCAGGTGCCTGGAACTCCTCGTATCGAGCATCGTACATCGCGACGCACTTCGACCGATACGCGGCGTGTTTCTGGGCGTCTTCCTTGAACGAACGAGTCATTTCTTCTTCCTCTTGATGTACTTGCAGTTTGTGCCGAACTGGGACGTCCGACCGCCCACGCGATGGGCCTTCTTGAAGGTGTCTGGAGACGTGTACAGGTAGTTCACGTCGACGAGCGCCGTCGTCATCCTCGCCGAGGGCGGCGGGTGAACAGAGAGGATGAGAGAGCTTTCGTCGGTCGGCCAGATGATGAGATCACCCTGCTCGAGCTCGCCGAACAGGACTACGTCCGTGAACTCATCCCACTTTGACGCCGCAATCACGGAGGAACTCCTCGTATTCCGCGAGCCCGACCGCCGCGAGCTTCTCGAGGTCCTCCCTCGTCATGAAATCATCATGCGCGGAGATGGAGGGCGTGCCTCGACTCTGGACAGCGCCCAGGGCCTTCTCGAGGAGACGCTCGAGCGACTTGCACGCGGCTCGGAGGTCAGCGATCTTTCGGGCGGACTGGGGCAGGTGGGTCACTGAAGAACTCCTTCGGATAGGGCGGGTCGCTGCAAGCGCTGAGGAGTTCCTCGTCTCTCCGTAGCCGACGAGCAGCCTCGTTCATGAGGGACCTGACGTTCTCGGGAACGTCTCCTCCCCGCTCGAGGGCCTGAGCGAGCTGCTCAGTCGGCATCTCGGTGAGCCAGGTCACGCGATGACTTCGGCCTTGGCGGGGGTCGTCTTGTCCTGCTTCGCCTTGGCGGTCCGCTTGACCGTCCGGGTCTTGGGCGCCGGCCGGAGACGGCGAGCCGCCTCGTTGATGTAGTCGTACGCTTCCGACGACGGGAAGCGCTGGGCGAGCTCTCGCAGCTCGAAGGCGAGCTCGGCCGGGGTCATCTTCTTCGCGCGGGCAGTGTGGTCGACGGACATGTGCTTCTCTTCTTTTCGGGGCCAAGCGCCTCGCACCTTCCGGTGGTTGGTCGCCTCAATCTGAACTCTTTTACTCTATCACGCGAGCGTCTTACTTTGCATTCCGCTTCGCGTGGTCATCAGCGAGGATGTCCTCGATGGCGTTGTCGCAGTAGGACTCAAGCTCGATCACGGGCTGGTGATCACGAGTGGGCATTCCGGGCAGCCCATCCTCGATGTAGAGGTGTCGGACGCCAGCCTTGGGCGTGTTGCGCTGAATGATCTCTCGCAGGTACTCCTGCCAGTTGAGCTTCTTCGTTGCGTTGTCCATGGTCTTACTATACCACGTCGACGCTCAACTTTGCACGACACATGCCGGCAGGGACGAAATCAGCGCATGTGCGAGATGCTCATGCCGCCGGTGACCTTCTCAGGTCCATTGACGATCTTGCCGCCGGGCTGCCACATCTCAGGGTCCTGAAGCTGGCTCTCGATCTCCATACGAGCCTCGCGCTCACTGGTGGCCTCGACCTCGATCTCCTCAGTCCCGCCACCGCCGAAGTCGACCTGAGCGATCCACTTCGTCTCGGTGAGACGGGCACGGGTGACTTCCTCGCGAATGACCTGACGGAGCTGCTTGACTGTGATGCGCATTGTTCTACGTAGGCGTCTACTGACGAATCTTTCCTGCAGCCTGCCTCAGTAGACGCCTGACGCTTGACAGCGCGAATTGCTTCTCTTGGGGACCGAGCGCCTCGAAGTCGTCGAACATGTCGCACACGTCCTCGAGGTCGTCGGCCAGATCTCTGTCCTGCTCAGGGCTCAGTGCTTCCACTTCTTCCTTGATGATGGCTCGAAGCTGGGTTGCTGTGATTCGCATGTGCTAAGTAGGCGGCGCAGGCGGTGTCTCGGGAGGCAGCGGCGAGAAATTGCCGAAGCACCACGCCGCGAACAGGAAGCTGCACAGGAAGTACACGAGGTCGTGGGCCTGAGCAGCCCAGATGGACAGGGAGACAGCGATGAGAAAGAGGCCGAGCCATCCTGCATTGGTCATTCGAAAGCCCTCATGTAGCACTCCACTGCATCCACGATGCCCTGCACGTCAGCTGGGACAGCGATGTACCAGTCCCAGCCCGTGTGTGACACGACGGAGAACCCGCCCTTGTAGTCGGGCCGCTGGTCGCGACGGGACACCATGTAGTCGTCGAAGAACAGGTCAACCTTGTCGACCACGCCCGTCACCTTGTTGATGATCTCCAGCCGGAAGCCCGTGTAGGTGCCTGAGGTCGCGACCCCACCACCGCGTGACAGCTCAGCGAGGGTGAGCTTGGCGACCCGATCCCGGGACATCCCCCGCAGACCATTCAGCCCGAACCAGTTCCACTCCTCGTGCCACCCCGTGAACGCCCCACGACAGAATCGGGTGGGGCAGTTCTTCGTCTTGTCCTTGATCATGGGTCCACCCTATCACGTTCGTTGTCGACTTTGCACTCATTGATAGCCGCGAGTGGGACCCTCGCTGGGCGGCGGCTCGCTGATCGGAGACTTGGGACGAGTGTCACCGCCGTACTGGATCCAAGATCGAAGCTCCTCCGACTCCTCGGGATCGTCAGTGTAGATGATCCTCAGCATGTCGTACTGGCCCTGGAACTTCCGACGCATCAGCTCCAAGTATGGCTGAGGGACGTCGGACGACCTAGTCACGTTCTTCCAGACGATGGGATCACCACCACTGTACGGCTGGAACGTGAGCTCAATGCCGCCCGCAAGGCGGTAATCCTCGGGACTCTTCGTGAGCTCGACGTAGCCGTCGTCACCGACCTTGTAGTCGGCCTTCTTCTTCTTGCTCAGGCGGAGAGCCCACAGGAAGATGCCTGCGCAGGTCGCCGCCGAGGAGACGACCGCTGTCGCCAGGAGAGTCACGATCATCAGCCGTCTCCGCGTCCGTATCCCTGCTGGTTTCCGCCGTCGTCTGGGACGTACGACAGGTCGGTGTTGAACCGAATCCGCTGGGCGACCTCGGATGGAATCGTCCCCTTGAAGTTCGTGTCCTTGTCGCACTCGGGACAGTGGTACTTCCAGTGCGGTCGTCCTGGATCGTTCCGGACCTTGAAGATGTCGCCCTCTTCAACGAGGAGGAGCGCTCGGCACGTGCACGTCTGCTCGCACGCCCACGCGGGAACGGGAGCCTTCCTGAGGACCTTCATGTCACTTCACGTCCGTCGTGGTCGTGACCGTCAGCTTGAGCGGACGGCCGCCGTGGAAGGCGACGTACGGCACCTTCTCCTGCTCCTGCTTGAGGAGGAACGGACCGAGATCGTTGATGTTGAGCGTGACCCAGAACTCGGTCTCCTCGACCGTCTCGTACCCGCCCGGATAGCCGTGGCCCGGGTTGGTGCGGCTGCGCTCGTCGCCCTCGACGTAGTGCGACCTGCTCTTGAAGAGGATGACGTAGTAGTGGGGCACCGTGGGTGCTTCGTTCGGATTTCTGACTCGTTTCATCGGTAGACCCTCGCGAGGTGGAGAACTTCTTCCTCCGACAGTTCCTGATCGTTGTACGCAATCACCTCGAGTCCGTCGTCGAAAGTGATCTTCAGCCAATCTCCGCCTCCGTAGACTCGGTCGATGTCCACGATGCGTCGAGGGCTGGGAAAGAGCGTTCCGGGCGCACGTGCCTTGACGATGTCGCCCGGGAAGAGGTCTTCGGCCTTCATCGGTCGCCCGATCCCGGCACGTCCGTCGGACCGATCGCACGAGCGATCTGGTAGAGGTCGCTTCGGGAGATCATGATGCTCATCTTGTCGTCGGTGTCCGAGGCGGACACGATCTCGATCAGGACGTGGTTGGTGTCCGCCTGACGGAACGTAATGGTCCCGTCCTCGTCGCAAGCCTCGTACGTGGTCGTTGCCTTGACTGCCATGTTACTTCGTTCCCGGGGAGAAGGGCCCCGACTCGGGCCGCGGTTCGCGTGAGAGATTCGACTTGACGTGGCTGGGCACGCTGTTGATGTCTGTCTGAACGCCGCACTCGGGGCACCGGAACGTGATGTAGGTAGTCGTCTCATCCCGAGCGCTCGACTCCGTCAGGTAGAGGTCGCCCTCTTCCACGAGGAGAAGAGCCCCACAGCCACCGTTGCCGTTTCCGGCGCCCGAGCACTTCGCCTCGGTCGCCCACCCCTTCTGGGGGCGACCCTTCTTGATGACCTTCACGACGCCACCTCGACCTTGATGAGGCCGGCTTTGAGGGCCGCGAGCTCGAAGAGCTGGGTGGCCGCGTAGGTGTGGGCCAGCTTGCGGGCCTTCTCCAGGTGGGTTCCCGTCAGGTGGCGGCCCGAGGCAAGCCACTTGCCGTAGTAGACCACCTTGCCACCGTGGTTGTGGCGAACACCCAGGGAGTTGTCCTCGAGGGTGGCGTGGACCGCCTTCTCACCGGCCGTCTGGCGGTCGAAGAGGACCTTGATCGCCCGCTCCACGGCCGCCGGGTTGGCGTCCAGGGCAGCGCGGATCTTCGCCACGAAGTCGGCCTTAACCGTCTTGGGCAGCTTGTGGGCCTGGGGGAAGCGGGTGAGGGGCGTCTTTTCCATGATCTCAGTATATCCCTTCGACGCTGAACTTTGCACTGGATTCAACCAGCGTACTTCATCTGGAGTTCGACCATGCGGGCGCACGCAGTCGCCTCGTCCAGGTCGGGCGACACCTCCTCGAAACAGCTGAAGAAGCTGACGGCGTCCTCAACGGTCCACTTGTCGCGGTACATGCCCTGGAGGTGGCGCATGACCTGCGGGCGAAACGTCGGATCGAGCACGGCAGGAAGGTGGACCAGGACCCGGTTGATGAAGGTTGATTCCATGGTCTTACTCTATCACTCCGGGCGTGAACTTTGCACTGACGATTCGTCCTCGCGGGTCAACGCGGACAGGAGCCCGTCGACCACGAAGACACATGCCAGGGTGAGCACAAGTGCAGCGATGAAGTGGTTCAAGGACGCCCTGCCTCGAGGCCCCGAACGAAGCCAGCGGCGAAGAGGTTCAGGCGGTCCAGGACGCGCGACTTCTCGGGACCCATCGACCACGGGACGATGTGTCGCAGGTCGGCCCAGATGAACACGGAACCGTCACAAGCCTCCTCTGCCGAGAACTCGAAGTCGAAGCAGTCCCTCAAGTACTTGAGCAAGAGGTCCGCGTCAGACCTCTCCGCAAAGGAGGTAATGAGGGAGAGGCCTTCGTTTGAAGTACTGTTCATGATCCCATCATAGCCCCTCGACGTTGAACTTTGCACTACACGTAGTCCGTTACCGTCATCCACGCCGGGCACCACCGTCCACGATCTCCACCCAACGGACCGACCCGGTGAACCTCGACTTCCAAGAACATACCCGCCGACCGAGCCCACGCGTGCGACGCGACCGCAAACTCACGCGCCGCCATCTCATCCGAGCCGAACTCGCGGACCAAGTACACCCGCTCCCAATCCGGGCGATCCTCATCGCACGAGCAATCACAGCACGGACAGCACAAACAATCCTCATACAACGAGACGTTGAACGTGAACGACATAGGAAGCCTTTCAGTGGCCGCGCTTACCAGCGCGAAGAATCATACAGGCAAGGCGGTAGCGCCAGGCCTTGAGAGAACCACCCTGCGAATCGAGCGTTGGGGCACGCAGGCCCATCCAATCCACTAGCCGCAAGAGGCTGTTGGTGTCTGCTCGGAGGATGACGTCCAGGTCAAGGAGCGAGTTGTAGATTCCATCTCGTTTTGCCACTTGTCTACTCTATCACATCAACGCTGAACTTTGCACTCACTCCCGGGTAGCGGACACGGCCACGTATCCGTGGCGCTTGGTGATGCGCATCGCATGCTGCGGCGTGTACGCGTACACCTCGACACGCTCCTCACCCCAGAAGGGGCCCTCTAGCTTCAGCAGCACGACGAACTTGTAGAAGGGCGTCTTCATGATCTCATCCTACCACTTCGAGGAAGAACTTTGCACTCACTCTCGCTCTGCTGCCGCGCGGCGCTCGCGAGAAAGCTGCGACCACAGGTCCTCGATGGTCCGAGCAATCTGCTCCTTGAACTCAGGCGAAGGCTTGCGGGTCATCGCTCGAATGTTGTCCACGAGAATCTCGATGTCGCCGTTGCTGAAGGAGTCCTTGACCATGATCTCATCCTATCACTTCGAGGGTGAACTTTGCACTCAGCGTCGGGCGGGGTTTCGAAACCCCCTTCGACTTTCCCGGACGTCTCCGGGCTAGCCACGGCTGCGCCGCTTACCAGACATAATGGGCTCTTTGGATTACGCTGGGAGGCCTTGACCAGCGGAGTAAGCTAAAAAGGAAGAGTCAGTGCGTGGCGAGCCACTCGATTCGGTCCTGGTCAGTCAGGAGCTCGCCAGCCTCCTCTGCGAAGAGCTGGGCCTCGCAGAGGCGCATTGCGCCCTGGAGAGGGGTGAGGTCGTTCCTGATGAGGAACTGCTCGAAGTGAAGCTGAAAGGACTTGAGCGTCGCGTTGTCCATGGTCTTACTCTATCACGTCGAGGGTGAACTTTGCACTCACGACCAGGGGTTCGCCCAGTTGATCGCCCGACCTGGCAGGCGACCGTCGGCCACTCGAGTGACCACGAACGTGTTCCACCGATGTCGAATGGCCATCTGGCAGAACCCGCACGTCACGTCCTTGGGTGCGACGTAGCCGGGGACCTCATCCGCAAACAACCTCATCGCTTCTGACTTGTTCATCAGTACCAATAGCCCTTCGTGGGGGTCGCCGGGTTGGCATCCTCGCCGTTGCGGCGGAAGGCCGCACGACGGGCCTTGCTGGCCTTGCGCTTCAGGAAGCGCTTGGCGAGAGGGCCGTCGTACTTGCAGACGGAGTACACGTGCCCACCGCGGCGAGCGCGGCCCTGGACGGGAGCCTTCTCGGCAAGGACGATGTCCTCCGAGGACCAATCCTGGGTCTCATGCGCAACCTCGGCATCGTAGCCGACGGGATCCAGGTCGTCGGTGTCACAGGCGCCCGGGCGGTTGGGGCTGTGGACCGCCTGGCAGAACCCGCAGTACCAGATCTCCCCACCGCCCTCACCGATCTCGAAGCTCAGCTCCTCGTCGGCCACCGTGGACGCGCCCACGTGCTCGCCCGCAAGGAGGCGCGCCCGGAGAGCGGGGTCGGACATGAAGATCGAGGTCTTGATGGAGGTCATCATGGGAATTATCTTATCCTGTCGAGGGTGAACTTTGCACTCGCTCAGCGGATCGCAGACGTCCGGACGACCGTGACGGTGCCCGAGTTGGAGTTGAGCAGGATGGCCACGTCCTTCGTGGGCACGTTGCCCCACAGGTTCGTGGTGAGCTGGAAGCCCTCGCCGTACGAGGCAGTGAGGGTCTTGCACTTCTTCGCCTTTCGGGGGCTCAGGTCGCACGCCTTGGCCTTCTCCAGAAGGCTCAACAGGTAGGCGGCAGGCACGTCATCGTACTCCTCCAGGCCGGCCCGGTTGGACCACTCCGACTTTTCGGGGCTGAGCGAGTCGACGAAGGCGAGGAATCCCGTGATGTCCATGGTCTTACTCTATCACGTCAAGGGTGAACTTTGCACTGGCGAGACGCCAAGGCACCGAACTCGCGTTGCGTGGTAATTTCCAGGCCCAATGAGGCGAACAGTACGCATCCACTCGTGTTCACCCGAGTGAGCGTATTCGCAGACGTGGTTGAACACCTCTTCTGCAGAGTGCGCACTGATACCCACAGGCAGACGAACCTTGCAGTTGTGCGGATTCGTCGTCGGCTCATCAACCCTGCCCAATGCAGAGAGCACAATTACCCAGCTCATTCGCCCTCCCTAGTACTTTCCGTCGTCGATCCAGAAGACCTTGACCGGCGTGGACTCGCCGCCCGGAACGTGACACAGGTACTCCGGGTATCGACCCGCCGTCTTCTCGGCGAGCCGGACCTGCCCACTTCCCGTGGTGTCGTAGGAGTGATCCTGCCCACTCACGACCACTTCCATGTCGTCGGGCAACTCTGCGATCAGGGCCTTGAGCTCTTTGATCTTCATGGTCTTACTCTATCACCTCGAGGGTGAACTTTGCACTGGCGCAGGGCCTTGCAGGCGCAGCGCCGCGATCAGCTCGACCGCCTCCCGCAGCTCACGCGCGGCCTCTCGAACGGGTCGCCCGGTCGCCAGCTCATGCGGGCCCAGCGATTCCAGCAGCCTCAGGGTCTCTTCCATCGCTCCCTCACTCTCCGTGCACGCGTTCCAGATAGCGTTCCGCCCGCATCCACCAGTGGGCCTGCTCAGCCGTCATCCCTGACTGCTCGAGGACGTCGTGAATGTGGGACTCTGCAGCCCCATACAGACGAAGGGTCCGGATGCGATTCATCACGCCGGCAAAGTCGTCGTCCGGCTCGTGGTTGGGTCTCCAATCCATGACACCAATCATACCACGTCGACCTCGAACTTTGCACTAGTCGACTCGCCATGCCCGTCCACCTCTCCCGGGGTGCGCCTCGCCGGCCCAGCAAGTGGTCTCGGGCAGCACAGAATGAAGCAGGAATGTGCTTCTCAAAACCCATGGGTGGTAACCCATGCCCGGCATCCTGCTTCAACGTGGCAGCTTGTTATTGAAAGTGACATTCACTTTCTTTGCAGCCACAAAATTGCTGAATCAATCCACCCGGGTGTTGATTCAATGACACCAAGTGTCGTGTTACACCTCGAGCACAAAAGGCCTCGAATGCTATTTGTGACGTGGTCATGATCAACGACCATTGAATTTGACTCACGTCCCGTGAGCTGCAATTCGCACTTGCATAATCCGCACTTAGACTCTTGCGATGCAAGCATCGCTACAAGATCTTCATTTGACATCTTGTAACGGTACAGACGCATGTAGTGTGCCAATTTAGTTCGACGACACTTATCACATGTCTTGCGTCTTCCTTTCGTCAAAAAGGGAAGAGCACATTTGTCGCAATTTCTCTCTTGCACGTCAAATACCTGTCGTGAAAGTACAGGCCGAGGCCTTCCGGGAGGCGTCCGCCCGGCAAAGGGCCCTCATGTTGGCGTCCTTGATTGGACTACAGAGCGAAGGGTCCTTTAGGACCACGGCCCTGCAATAAGCCCTTCGGTCGGAGTCCTGGATGGCGCTGCAGTGGGAGACATCGCCGGACACAATGGCCCGACAGAACGCCCGAGCATCTGGGTCCTTGATGGGAGCGCACCCGTCTGCGAGTCTAGTGGATCCTTGGCCGGGATGGCTCAAAATCGCGGTGATGATTGCTGCCACGATGAACAGACGCATTTCACTCTCCTCGCTTCAGGGACTCCCACACGTTCACCAATTCGACGTCGGTCATGTCGGGAAAGACTCCCAGCATGGTGCGCCGGTAGTCCTCCCAGTTTCCGGTGAGCGCCAACGCTCTCATGTGCTCCTTGCCGTCGATGTGCTGTACCGGCTGGGAGTGCGCTTCAACCACCTTGCCGATCCCCCATGCGGCTAGTGAAGCTGCGAGAATCTTGCCAGTGAGGTTGAGGTATCCGCCCATGATGAGAGCATCATACCGCTATTTTGGGAGACTTTTCACTTGATGAAGAGAAACTTGTCGGGACCGTAGCCCTCAGTTCGCAACTGTTCTACCATGTTAGCGGTGCCCTTGGACTCGTCGAGGTTCGGGTGGAAAACGCACACGAGGTCGAAGGGACCGTGGTCTCGCAACATCACGCCATTCCGGATCGGTCCCGCAGCTCGACCGTACTTGTCCCAGTCAGCAGGGACAGCAATGACCTTGAGCAACAATGCCTCAGCCACCACGCCCGCGATCGTGTCGGCACCTCTTGCGGCGCCGTGAACGAGCACAGTGTCATGCGGAAGTCGAGAGATGACTGCTGCGATCTTCTCGACGTCCTTCCACTTGCGGTCACCCGTGACTAGGACTCTCATGAGTCGTAACACGTCCCGCCGGGATGCTTGTAGCCGCATTCCTTACAGAGATCTGGCTGATCTTTCACGAGGTCAATGCCATGCACGTGCTCTCGGACATGAACAGTCATATTCTTGTCGGGCGGATGGGACGAACAGCAACAGGAGCCGCACATGCGGAAGTTGCCTGTCTCTCTGACATATTCAAGAACGTCAGAGAGCACGTGCATATAAATCTCACTCTCGATTCCAGCGATCGAGTTCAGTCCCTCATCCCACTCTGCGATCTTCTTCTTGATCCATTCGAAGTCATCTCCGCAGTGCTTCACTTGACCTCGCGCTCCATGACGTAGGTCTTGTACTCACCATGGGACGTGGCGACCGGCACGAGCCTGAATCCCATCGCTCCGAGGCGATTGGCTTCGCTTTCTAGACGTTGGTGGGAGCAATCCGCGAGAAACTTGTACTCGTACTTCACTACTCCGGCAGGCTCTCTGTAGGGATCGGGCATTTCTTGTCTCCGTGGTCTCGACATGAACACGCCTTGGAGGACTTCTCCCAGGCGCGGTAAGCACGTAGTTCCTTCAGCCAGTCCGCCGTCTGGGCGTAGTCGGCCTCGTCATGGCGGGCGCCTGCTGCCAGGTCCTGGCTCCCATGCTGGTCGTGGATCTCAGCATCCCAGTGGCACTGGGCGGCCATTTGCTCGTGCCACTTGATCGACTCGTCGAGGGTCATCATTTGCTTGCCATGTAGTCCGCGTAGAAGATGAAGCCCGAGGCCCGAGTGACAGGCTGGATTCCGAGACGAATAGGACCGGTGGCGCACTCACTCTCAGCAGCCCGCATGCGCTCCACCTCAGCGGCACGCAGCTCTCTCTGCAACTTCTTCTTCTCTTGTCTGGTCACTTGCGCACCACCGAATAGAAGCTGGAAAACCAACAACCATCGTGGTCCACATGACCTCGGATCTTGTGGCCGATCAGTCCCTCGGCGGTCAGCCGATGGAGGCAAGCCGTGACGAGCGCCTTCTTGGCGGAGTACTTCAGCGCGAGAGAATCCGCAGAAACTCGCCATTCCCATCCATGGGTCGAGTTGTCCCGAATATTCTGCACGTCCATGCGGACGAGGGGCAGGAGCTTCTCCACGGTCCACCGCTTGTGGCTGAAGTAGGACTTGACGCGTTTCTCCTTGTTGGGCCGACGAAACTGCTTCAGCCAAGAGCGAGAAGCACCACAGCGATGGGTTCCGACTCTGGTCTTCATCGAACCACCTCGAGGGTCTCGGGCCACCCGTAGAAGACGAAGTGCTCAAGGTCGCCGACCCTGACCCAGCTCCAAAATAGAGCTCGTGCAGCTCCGGAGGTCCCTTGACCAAAATCTCGGGGTGGAAACTTTCGTGTGACTCGGAACTCCACAGTGCCATGATTCTCGATGTTGTAGCCACGTCGGATACTCGTCACGACACCCTCGATGCCGTAGAAGGCACCCTTGGTGCGAACTTTCATGCCGACGCCCAGGATTCTTGCTTTCATGATTTTGTGCCTCCTGTCGGGATCGAACCGACGACCATCCGGGTGTAAGCCGAACGCTACTACCGCTGAGCTAAAGAGGCTCGAATCAGCACAATGTCGCGGAGCCTGGAGTGAGAGTCGAACTCACGTGGGATTGCTCCGCGGGTTTACAAAACCCGACCAATCGACCGCTATGGGACCCAGGCGTTACTTGACTACCTTACACCACGTCTAGTCGACTTTACACTTGAAGTCTTTGTTGCCCTTGCGAACTCTTTTTGAGGTTTTCTTCGTCGATGTTCTGCCCCAATTGCGAAAGTTGGGCGTGAGAGCGTGACAGTTAGGACATAGTACGCGAAGATTTTCTCGCGTGTTGTTTGTGTGATCGCCGTCAAGATGGTCAATCTCAAGGATCGAACCCCCACACGGTCGACGAGTCGAAAATCCACACAAGGTACAGGAGAATTTACTCTCTTCAAGGAGACGTTGACGCTTCTTGCTGAAGGTCAAGATGTCAAATGGAACAGATGACCAATCGACGTCCTTGTACTGATTGATCGATTGGCCCTTGCGCTGGGACATCGCGTCAAGCCATGCTTGACTTTTTCTCAGCGTAGAATCTCGATCAGGATTCTTCCTACAATATCTTCTATGAAAGAGGAACCCTCGACTCGTGTAAACCTTTCCGCAGAAATCACATTCCGGCATACAGAGAATCTACTCTAGATCTAGAGCATGTAAATGCCTGCTTCGCTCTACCTTTGAGCTGGTGATGGGAGTTGAACCCACATGATCCTCCTTACGAGAGAGGCGCGTCTGCCTTTGCGCTACACCAGCGTAATCACTTCAGCCTTTCTGACGCGTTCACAGCCGCAATGTGGCTGGAACCGATCACTCGGTAGAGGTCCTCGGGAGAGTACCCGGGATGGGACGTGCCCGTCGAGTGGAATTCTTCGGCCTTGATGTGGCAGTTCTCGCAGAGGGCGATGCCGTTCTCCTTGACGTACCCACCATTGGGCATGTCGCCTCTGTCCGTGATGTGGTGGGCATCAAGGCCCTCACCCAGACCCAGCACCTTTGGACACATACGACACCGATGTTTGTCTCTCTCAAAGACAGCATCGCGAAAGTTCTGGCGGATGTTCTTCTTTTTTGACATTAGCTGCTAGGGTAGGAGTCGAACCTACATCGGCCGCATTAACAGTGCGGTGAATTCCCAGTTATTCGACCTAGCAATGGAGCGGGTAGTGGGACTCGAACCCACGGTGTTGTATATCAGTTTGGAAAACTGATGCTGTCGCCACTGAGCCATACCCGCGTTCCGTGCGATTATACATCGCGCGGTTTGAGCAGCACGGGAGAATCGAACTCCTCTAAATCGCGTTGGCAACGCGACGTCTAACCACTTGACCTGTGCTGCAAGTCGCCTCTTTCGAGGCAGAGCTGAAAGCGGTAATCGAAACCGCGCCTATCCCATACCAAAGGATCGTGCTGCCACTAGCACCATTTCAGCGTAATCTTCGTGAGTTTCACGTATTCGGGACTCGAACCCGCACGCCCTTCTCCGACTTACAAGGTCGGCGGGGCAACCCAGCTTTCGCCAGGCCCCTGTATGCCAATTCCAGCACTGCACTTTTTGACCCTGCAGGTAGGCCATGCGTTACTGACACGAAGACGTTGGAGGCGGGGGTGGGAGTTGAACCCACTAGCACCTGTTTTGCAGACAGGCCGCAGATCGGTAGCGTTCCCCGCCGTGGGGTGACAGACGGGAGTTGAACCCGCTAATACATGATCCACAATCATGCGCCTAGCCGTTTGGCTTCTGCCACCATGGAGCCGGGGTCGAGGATCTTCCCCTCTGGTTTACCGGCGGAACCAAGCTCGGGATAGGCTCCTGAGCAGGCCTGCGGAAGAAGGAGGAGTCGAACCTCTGGGGCTTGCGCCCCAACCCGGGTAGCAACCGGGGGTCCCACCACTGGGACAGCATCTTCCAATCACACATCGTCGCAGTGGAAGAAGAGGGATTCGAACCCCCGGTGAGCTTTCACCCACGCCGGTTTTCAAAACCGGAGCCATCAACCGCTCGGCCATCCTTCCGAAGTGCACGCTGAATCCGCCGTCTACTTGTCTTTCAAAGGGGATCTTAGAGGGACCACGAGTCACGAACAGTTCAGCGGAGGAGAGAGAGGGAGTCGAACCCTAGTAATTTCTCACTGCCCGAGTTCCAATCGGGTGCCGGCCCACGCCCGCAACACTCTCCATTTGTCGATGTGAGCTACGGGATCGACCCCCGGGACTTGCCACCACGACGCTCACTGTGATCCGATGCTGGATTGCATCGTAGCGGAAGGCACCGGAGTTGAACCGATAGACAACTTTCATCATCGTCTGTTTTCGAAACAGGTGGGCTTACCAATGCCCAAGCCTTCCATTCATGTGTGTGAGGGATCGAACCTCTCCTCCCGTCTGACGACGCCACTGGGACCACCCCTTCGCACGAATCGAACGTGCGCGCAGCTATTGGGCTTGCAACCGTTACACCTTCACACATGGTGGATCATGCGGGACTCGAACCCACACACATGAGTCCAACCCTCTCGCGAGGGCCTCATGTTGACGCCTAGCTATGACCCGTAGTCGGGATGGTTGGACTTGCACCAACGGCTACTCGGATCCGAACCGAGTTGTCTGCTGCTGACTTACACCCCGATGAATTTCTCTACATACTCACGAACTTTGTCCTCGACAACATTCCGATAACGCGAATGCCAGTACTGATGATGTGTTGGGCAGAGAGGAACGAAGTTCTCAGGACGATTGTCACTGTGGTCCTCGTTATAGTGATGCGCTTCGACAACGAGCGTTTCTCCGCAAATGATGCACTCTCGCTTGTGATGCAGCCAACATGTCTCTGCATACGTCAGTTCTCCCCGGTCAATCCTTTCATTGCGTCGCTGGCGATTTGGATTGTTCTCTCCTGATCGAAAGTAAGTGTTAGCACATGCGTGAGAACATACGACTTTCTCTCTAGGAAATCCTTTCAGTGTCGCAAATGTCTTTAGACACCCAGGACATATCTTTGAAATTCGTTCGTACTTCCTCGTTTTTGCATGAGTATCAAAGTGCTCAACATTCAGTTCGTACTGGACAACGAGTTGATCAAACTTCTTCGTTCCACGTCCATTGAGAGTGATCCCAAGACGTTCCATCGCAGCAGTCTTGCAATGTGACGTTCTTACGATGTCTCGAACCTGTTCGATGTCCATGTCAGCAAGTATACTTCGAATCCGAAACTTGTATCAAGACTGGTTGGGACGGCAGGAATTGCACCTGCGTCTCGCGCCTGATCAGAATCGCGGCCGCTCTAGCGGCGTCCCAGTCGGAGATGGGTGAATCGAACACCCTAGTGAGTTTCCTCTCCTGCTCCCAAAGCAGGCGCCATCCCAATAGGCGAATCTCCGGTAGTGTCCCAGACGGGAATCGAACCCGCGTTACCCAGGTTGAAAACCTAGTGTCCTTCCTGTAGACGACTGGGACGTTTCACACATCAACTTTGTGTCCCTAGCGGGAATCGAACCCGCGTTTGCTGATTGAGAATCAGCTGTCCTTGCCGCTAGACGATAGAGACGTAGTTAGCGGGTCGTGCGCCGCTGTGACTTCGCTGCAGACGATTTATTGGGACTTGCACCCAAACACAACCCTCGTGCGCCCAACGGGACTCGAACCCGTGTTCCTTGGCTGAGAACCAAGTTGCCTAGCCGCTAGCAATGATGGGAGCGTAACAAGTGGAGCCCCTGAAACGAGTTGAACGTTCGCAGATGAGTTTCGTAGACTCTTCGCCAGGGCCGCTGGCAGGGGCAAAATCTTTCCGTAGCACCCTCGGCTGGAATCGAACCAGCGACCCATCGCTTAGAAGGCGATAGCTCTATTCCGCTGAGCTACGAGGGCAAGTCTTCGTCGATCAGAAGGGAGTCGAACCCCTGTGTTCTTCTGTGTGAAAGAAGCGCGTCAACCGTTGCGCTACAGATCGATTGGTAGCAGGAACAGGGAGTCGAACCCTGCCGTCGCGAAGGTTATGAGCCTTGCATGAACCGCGTCACTCTCCTGCAGTCGGCCAACGAGGAATCGAACCTCGACCTAGAAGTTATCAGCTTCCCGTCCAGAACCACTAGACCATTGGCCGGTCATCATCACGTCTTCGTCGTTTCTCTCTACCTGTCTACTCTATCACGTCATTCTCATCTTTGCATTTCTCGAATCGTCTTTGTTTCCGCGGTGGGAATCGAACCCACATCGAGTCGTTCGGCTCCATTTTTGGAGGATCACGTGCTTCCCTAGCGACCTGGGATCTCCATGCCATTCGGTGCTTCTGCAACCTTAGAGCCTACCCACCGTTGAAGTGGGCCTTCCCGCCGTTTTACCGGAGCCTCTTCGTTTTGTAGGTGCCCGTCCGTTGGGCTACGCGGAAGTGAAGTCGCAGACAGCGAAGTCTGCAGTGCGTCGCGCGAGGATCGAACCCGCCTGCACTTGTGTGTCACACAAGGCTTGTCACCAGACAAGTAGCGACGCGTTTTCTATTCTTCGACCCGAAGGTCGGAGTTTGCGTATGACAGTTTGGACATGCAAATCGCAAATTCTCAGGAGTGTGATCGAAACGATCACCGTTGATGTGATCGACTTGAAGTGTCAGAGGTCTCCCGTTCCAGAAGGGCTCTTGCCCACAAATTCCACACACATACTCACGACCGATCTTGATCAGACTTGTTCGAAGACGAATGCCATACCCTCTATTGGTTTTTGTCAGAATGTCTTCGACCGATGCTAGCTTCTTCCAGATGTGTGTTGTGTCAATCGCTAGAAGCTCCGCCCTTCGCTTGACGTGATTGTGTGTATTTCCTGCAACAGGGAATGACAACAAGCGAAGTAGGTGAGCCCAACTCTTTGCTTGATCTGCTGCTGCTCGAAAAACATCATCGCTGTGAGGATCAACGAACTTTTTTGACAGGGTCTTACGAACCTTTTCGTTGATCTCATGCCGCTTCTCAGCTGATGAGAATCCTCGAGCGCACTTTGCTGAGCAAAAACGCCCAGACCCGTAAGTTCCCAGATGAGGAAGAAGGCCCCTTTCACATTGCATGTCTTAACTATACTCGAACTAAGGATGATGTACATCCTGAAGTTCGAATGGTAGGTCCCACGGGATTCGAACCCGTATCTCTTCTTTCAGAGAGAAGCGATCTAGCCAATTGAACTAGGAACCAGCGCCAATCGGAGGAATCGAACCCCCTCTTACTGAGTTGGAAACAGGTGTGCAACCGTTGACACTTGACTGGCATTTCGTGACCGTAACTGGTGGAGGTGGAGGGACTTGAACCCCCGTAGTGCGGAACCAAAACCCGCTGCCTGAGCCACTCGGCCACACCTCAGAGGACCAGGTGGGAATCGAACCCACTTCCAGCAAGTTAACAGCTTGCTGCTCGCCATTGAGCTTCTAGTCCGTAGTAACACTTCGCCTCCCCACGTGGAATCGAACCACGAGAAGCTGTTTAGGAAACAGCGATCCGGGTCCACCGGTAGGGAGAAAGTCTTCGAACCTCAGAGTGGAATCGAACCACCACCCTCTCGCTTATGGGGCGAGCGCTCTTGCCTTTCGAGCATCTGAGGCATGTGACGCAGACGGCACCCACGACCCGAAGGTGTGGGTGACGCCGGCGGCGTTTAGTGGACGTCCCCCGTGTTCAGGGCCAACAGTCCTAGTGCGCCGGGCGAGAGTCGAACTCGCATACACCAACTTAAAAGGATGGGTCACTACCATTGTGTTACCGGTGCAGTCAGCTCCGTTTCGGAGCCTGTTTTCGTTCCATTCTGTGGTCCTTTCTTGTTCGTCGCGTTGGTGCATCAGACGGGGCTCGAACCCGCACTCACCAGGGTAAGAACCTGGCTCTCTGCCACTCGAGTTCCTGATGCGTATCGCTCGTGAATCTGGCCAGTCTATATCCTTCGCTGGTGAACCGCTTCCCGGGATCGACCCGGAGCATCAAAGTCCTCAGTCACGAGCAGTGCGTCTGGTGGGACTTGAACCCACAACCTACCGGGTAAGAACCGATTACTCTGATCCAGTTGAGTTACAGACGCGTAGTAAGATCCGCGGGTCCCAGCCTAACATGCGATTGGCTCGCCGGTTTGCTGCCCTGGGCATCATTCCAGGGTTGAGCAGGACACGAAGCGGCGCCACGTACGGGAGTCGAACCCGTCTCATCTGATAGACAATCAGACTGCGACCCAGTCGCATCACGTGGCATTTGGACTCTCCCATGTCAAGCCTAGATCATAGGCGGCTTTCCCTTGGCGCTGCCAGCCGGAATCGAACCGTGCCTCACTCGGTAGACGGCCGAGCCGCATCCCAGATGCGCATGACAGCATTAGCTGGTGGTCACTCTCCCACCTGTCAAGCCTTCGCCGCCGAAAGACGGCATCGATAGAGCGGCTTTCCCCATTGTTCTGTCACGTGGGCTTTGCGATTCCCAGTCGCTCGCCCCACTTCGGCCAGAGATAGTTCCTGGCGTACTCTGCGCTCATCGGAATGCCGCCGTCAAAGACGTCATCCCAGTACTCGCTTGTCTCTGCCATCGTCAGTTCGTTTCCATCCTTGTCGATGAGGGGCTTGTCCATGAAGCCAGGTTTCAGCAGGACTACTTTCTTCTCCATGTGACGCTCCTTTCGTGGTCCCCACGCCAGGAATCGAACCTGAACAATCCACTTCGGAGGAGGATGCCTAGATTCCACTAGGACGAGGGGAATTTCTTTCCCGATTTTGTGCACCTATTAGGGCGCGCGTTTCTTCACTGTGACGTTGTCCGATGAACATGAACTTTTCAGAATGAACAGCGTGACAGTTGGGACATAGGACGCGTAGATTGCTCTTTTCATTGTTCGAACCATTGCCATCGATATGATCGATCTGCAAGATGCACGTTCCATCAGTTCGAGTTTGAGAAAATCCACACATCGTGCATGAATATTTTGCCTCTTCAAGAAGGCGCTTACGCTTCATGCCTCGACCAAGTTCTTCGTAGGGCTTTGAGTCCCAGTCAACTTTCATCCACTGATTTTTCCCACGCTTCTTCCACATCGGATTCTTAGGACCCGCTGTGTCAGGCTTTGTTTGTGGGTCACACCAGAACTGGTGAATGCTTTTCGTTCGCTTTTTATCGAAGCTCCTGCCGCAGACTTTGCATTCGTAAGTCATGTCGTATAGTAACCTGAGCAAAACTACCTGTAAATGCTCGGGTTCAAGTTAACGGGTGCTGGACTTCCATTTGTCCTACGTGGTCGCCCTTGCGAGGCGATGGTTCACGGCAGGGCTCGAACCTGCATCTGCACCCTCGTGGTCAGGGGGAGATTCGAACTCCCTTACATTCGGGCTTCAACCGAACGCTCCTCCCAAGGAGCAACCCGACCGTGTCGTGGATCCACCGGGAGTTGAACCCGGATCTCTACGTTGCGAACGTAGTGTCTTCCCAGTTTGACGATGGACCCGAGCTCAGTTAGAGGATTGTGAAACGTTTTGAGTCTGTATCACACCAGAACGTCGTGGAGTTTCGAGGACCGCGATTGTGCTCTGGAACGGCTAACCATCTCCGTTAAGACTAGTGGAGGTGCGGGGAATCGAACCCCGATCGTCTGCGTGCAAGGCAGAAGTTCTCCCTTTGAACCACACCCCCATTGGTCACCTGCTTCCCGGAAGGGTTGCTTCACCGAGTGAACGGTAAGGCAGGGTTGTCCGCCTCTAGTGGAGCCATCGGGAGTTGAACCCGAATTTTTACCATGCCATGGTAGTGTCTTCCCAGTTGGACGATGGCCCCGTTTCTTCTACCTGCTCATCTTATCACGTCAGTCTCTACTTTGCACCACATCACTTCGTCTTTGTCTTTGTGCTCCGGGTGGGACTTGAACCCACACGTCTTTCGACAGCTGCTTTTGAAACAACCGCGCCTGCCAGTTACGCCACCAGAGCAAGATTTGTGCACGAAGTGGGGGTCGAACCCACACGGATTTCTCCACTGGCCCCTCAGACCAGCGCGCCTGCCAATTACGCCATTCGTGCATAGGCTCGTCTGCTTTCACAGACCAGTTGTGCTCAGGGTGGGGATCGAACCCACACGGATGTTACTCCACGAGCTTCTGAGACTCGCGCGCCTGCCAGTTACGCCACCTGAGCATGTTATGGGATGAGTGGCTGCTCATCCCAGCGAAGAGCAGCACCTCTACAGAGGGTCTCTCTTCTTCGACATTGTGCTGATTGTCAGAGAACAGCGACAAGTGTTACCTCGTCGTGGTGCACAGGGTGGGATTTGAACCCACATACCCCGGAGGGCCACTGGTTTACAGCCAGCTGAGCGACCGCTGCTCAACCCGTGCATGAAAGTCTTCGAAGTCCTTGCGACGCTTCGGGGAGGTCCTTCTCGGTTCCTTCACCCTATCACCGCCCTTCGTAACTTTGCACTTAGGCGGTGGCGCGTTCTCTATAGCTTCGAAGTTGATCAGGATGGCCGCCGAAGGCGCAGGAGCGACCATCCCAACGATTCGGAAATGATCCGACTCTTGAGGGCTGCTTGATCTGCGATGTGAGCTTCGTTGCCATGATGTTGCTTATCTTATCCTGTCGTTCCGAACTTTACACTCAGGCGAGTTGCCTTTGTTTACCTATCGGCCACTTCCAAAAAGATGCGAACTATTTCACTTCCTGTCGTCGATGCACTCATACGCGTTCGTGTGAGGGTTGTACGACAGGTTCTGGCAAGGCTTGCTCTTCGGCACGGTGAGCGACGGAGGGACGGTCTGGCTGGGTGACGGTCGGGGCTCCTGGAGAAGATGATCCATCACCTGCGAGAAGGTGTAGAACAGTGCTGTACCCACGACCAAGAACAACAGCCAGATCGCTGCAGTCTTCAGCTTCTCGATCACTTGGCCGTCTCCTTCTTCCTGACGGAGATCTTGAGCGTGGTGATGTCGTATCCCCGCTCCTTCAGGTGCTGCACCATCGTCTTGTCAAGGAACTCCCGCGACAGGAAGGCGTGCATCAGGTGGCCGTCGGGGCCATTGGGATAGTCGATGAGAAAGTCGCGCTCCCTCTTCGACCACCTGACGCACAGTTCTGGCTTCGTCCTCATTTCAGCTTCTCCCAGATCTTCAGCTTGACGATCGAGAACGTCATCACGCTGTCGATGTCCTTCTCGTCATAGAGGTACTCGCGGGAGATCTCGTGCTTGCCGAAGTACTCACCCCACTTGTGCCACCCCTTCCGCCCTGCTCGGGCTCGTCCTCGCGCCGGACCTCAGTGAAGCCCACAGCGAAGGCCTGCGGGTTCTCCCTGATCCTCGGACCGAAGATCTCCATGAACTGGTCGATGGAGTCCACCACGCCGTAGCTGGGCACGTCCTCGTCGTAGAAGTACTCGTCGCAGGCGCCCCGCTCGATGGCGTTGCCGAAGTTGTAGCCGCAGTGGGTATAGACGCCCTCCGACAGCCTCTGCGGGCAGCTGCCAAGAGCCCTCAGAATAACCGACATTGAGGGGTCACTGTGTTGCATGATGGGATCGCAGAACATTTTCAGACAGCTTTCTAGACGCGATGTGGAACGCCTGTCACCAGGTCGTAGCCGTAGTCCTGGATGTCGCACCAGACGGGCACAGGAAACTCGCAGACGTTGCGAGGCAGGATGACGGGGTCAGACACGTCGCCCCTCAGGACCACCCGAGTGAAGCTAGGCCTGACCCCGTCGATCCTCTGCTTCACTTGGCTTCGATCTGCGGAGCGGCGGCGAGGGCCTGGCTGAAGGCGGCCGTGAGCGGACCGGCGAGGTGCTTGGCGATGAGGTCCGTGACGAACTTGACCGACTTGGTCCGCATCTCATTCGTCAGCCGAGCGGCGCGGGGATCCGCGGCGAGGGCCGGCGAGAAGAGCGGCAGCGAACCGAGCAGCATGCCGACGAAGGCCGTGCCTTCCGGGGTGTCGAGGAACGCGGAGGCGAGCTCCATGCGGGGATCTGCCGACCGGCTGAGCGTGGCCTTGATGACCGACTTGCCGAGCTCCACGGCCTGTTCACCGCAGGACTGCCAGGCGGCGTCCTCGAGGTTGGCCTTGAAGGCGGTGGTGAGCTGGGTGGTGGTGGGGAGGGCGACGATCTTGGTGTTAGCAGCCATGTTCTGGTCTTCTTTCTTCGTGTTCGTTGCAGTAGTAGATGAGTGGTTGGTGGTGCCGTCAGTCGTGACGCCAAGGATTTCTTGGGTCTCAGCGGCGTCTCGAGGAGCGCCCCACCTGAACGACAGGTGCTCGCTGAAGGGGTTCTTGTAGTCTCGAACGTATCGGGCATCGCCGTAGTCGATGACCTTGCGTTCGTACTTGAGTAGGAACTCGATCTCCTGCTTCGTGAGCTTCGTCTGATCCCTGGTGATGATGTCGAAGAACCTCGTGAAGTCGTTGCTGGTGCACCACGGCGGGTCGCCATTCAGCTTGAGTCGGTCGGCCAGGCAGTTGTGAACCGCTTGGACCTTGTTCGCGATGACCGACCCACAGACGCCGTTCACGAACACCTCCTTGGGCTTCACCGGTTCTGGAGGATCAGACACCCAGTCGCTCTGTTGTGCGTAGGAATCGCTCTTGATGTAGTAGTTTTGCTGACCGTAGGGGTTGTTGTCGTACCCATACTTGTCGTAGTTGGAGTACGACATGTCACCTCTCCAGGACGGTGTACCACGTCGGGTGCTCCGCCAGGAAGCGGTAGGTCGCGACGTAGTTGGGTCCCGTGTAGTCGCCGCTCTGCAGCACGTAGCTGCCGTGAACGGTGGCCATGACCTTGGCGGGGCCGTCGTACCGGGTGCAGACCACACCGTTGAGGTCCGTGCCCGCGTAGGACGTCAGTCGAATCTTCTTTGGAAGGGGGAAGTCCATGTCATCACTCTATCACTTGGTTTCGTAACTTTGCACTTTGAGATCATCTACTTCTGCAATGCACTTTCCGAACAACGGATGGATGATCTGGACGAGACGTTCTTGGCGTTTGTGAACTCTCAGTACGATCACCGGGAATTCCTGACGGATGCGTGAGCTCGGCACGACCTCGCAGTACCGCCCGTCGTCATTCAACATGCGCGGCATGCGAAATTTCTTCATCATGGCGAACCTGCCCAGGAAGGCATCTTCAAGAACCATGACTCACCAGTCCGAGCACGCCCGCCGGGCCGCCTGGGCCTTCTGGATGATCTCGATCGCCCGGACAAAGTCCATGCGCGACTCGAGCCCGCCCGACTTGATCCACAGCCACACGGTCTGCATGGCCTGATCGTAGGGGAGCTTCTGCAGTTCATCTTCGCGGTCGAGGCTGAATCCCGTCATGAGATAAGTGTATCATACGCTGGCTCAACTTTGCACTGACCCAAATACTCCGGATAAATCAGCCCTCCAGACCATTGCGGACGATTTGCTGAGTTTTCCAGTGGTCATCGGTCTGCACGTGGTGGGCCCGCACCCACTTGGCGACGCACAGGTGGAAGCTGACGTCCTGGAAGGCGCCGGCGACCCGGACCACCACGCCCTCTCGGGCCTCTCCCATGCTGCTGGGCGCCGTGGCGAACGCGGTCACCACTCGGACCATGTCCCGCTCGTCGTCGAGGACGATTCCCCGAGACAGGACGGGAACGCACGGGAAGCCCAGCTCGCTCGCCCACTCCTCCACCTCTTCCCAGGAGGACCACGTGTCCGTGCTAAGATCGCGCACCCCAAACACCATCAGGTGGGCGGGCAGGCGATCGTAAGCGATGGAGTGCTTTGCGTACAGCCACTCGCCGAAGACCTGGTACATCGGCGGGATGAGGTGCTTCTTGGCAGCGTGGACCGACTTGAGAGCGTCGAAGCTGGGGTGGTTGGGAGCGCTCGCGTGGCTGCGGGCGTACACAGCGCCCTGCTCGAGGCACACGTTGGAACCGTCCATCTTCTCGGTCATGACCAGCGGGACGCCCAGGAGGGCATCGACCGACTCGATCCGCCTGTCGTCGTTGGTGCCGCCCGGCGACCAGGGAAGGTGTCCGGTGCGGGGGTACTTCGGGCTCATCAGAATCCCATCTTTCTAGCGGCGGCTCTCGCTGCCCTGACCACCAGCGGTCTCGGAAAGGTGACGTTGGTCCCGAGGCAGAATGCGCACACGGCAGTCCAGCTGGGAGGCATCGTGTTCCTGTCGTGGAACTCGTACTCGTCGCCCGCGTTGTGCGCTCCGCAGTGGTCGCACACGAAGGTCAGGGCGTCTAGCGTGGCCTTCATCTACGTGTTCTTCTCTCCATCCTCGACTCGCTTCGTGAGCTGCTTGAGCTTGTCGTCAGTGAGCGAGTTGGATGCCATGTTCAGCATGCCATACGCGAGTCCGAGGTAGGCAGCACGCTCGACGTTGCTGTGATGCGAGTTGAAGAGTGCGGTCCACATACAACATGCCACGCCTACGAAGCAGAGAGCATACCACGCAGTCTGAAGATAGAGCTTGACCTTGGGACTCATCGCTTGTACTCCGGCCCCTCGAAGTCCTCTCCGAGGGGATCATCACGCCACCAGTTCATCTTGGGCCGAAGAACCTCAGGCCGAGGCCTGTCCTCTTCGACCTTCTCGGGAGCGAGAGAAGCCCCACCACCGATTCCCACATGACGCCTTGCTGCTTCTGCACCAGTCATTTCACTCTCCGTGGAGGGCGACAGCGATCGCCCAGCAGAATGGGCACGGACCCTCTTTGTCCGCGCGATGGTTCGCGTCTGACGAGCACACGTAGGGCAGCTTGGGCCTCACGGGAGCCTGAGTGCCGCCCGTGCTGATGGTCCCGTAGCGCTCATCCTGCATCGAACCTACGCCACAGTCGGCCTTGTGGTAGTAGCGGATGTACGGCGTGCCCTTGTAGTACGTGGGCTCCACTTTGCACTTGGGGCAGGGCTTTCCCTGGCACTCTGTTGGATTGGTCACCGGAAAGTCCTCGGTCGTGCGGTGAGCGTCAGTGATCCTGCGGCCGCACAGAGGGCACTTGCTGATGCCCTCGTACATGATCTTGCCGCAGTCGCACTTGACCTTCATCATTTGCTGCCCATTCCCGTCCGGTCGGCGATGTACAGCATGACCAGCCAGTCCATCGTCATGTGGTTGCTGGGCTCCTCAGG
>Ga0007867_1000041_pt1 | contig 57566 bp, 56 predicted proteins | sample CryBogCBH25Aug08_FD_71224 | JGI IMG/M metagenome (GOLD analysis project Ga0007867, IMG submission 71224) | Freshwater microbial communities from Crystal Bog, Wisconsin, USA - CBH25Aug08 | ecosystem: Environmental > Aquatic > Freshwater > Lake | place: Crystal Bog, Wisconsin, USA | collected... | reverse complement strand
GTTCAGGCGGGTATGCATTGGGTGGTCAACCAACATCGGCAGACCCAGCAAACACATACGGTGCTTGGGTTGTTGATATTTTAGATTATACAAATACAAGCAAATATAAACTTCAAAAAGTTTTTGGAGGAGCTTATTCATCAGGTTTTCAAGTGTATTATGCAACAAATAATTATATGAATACAAGTGCAGTATCTTCATTATGGATAGGATCAGCAGGAAATTTTGCACAATATTCAAGAATTGATGTTTATGGAATAGCAGGTTCACCTGCAACAGGAGCTTAATTATGTCATCATTTATGCAACCAATTTTTACAAAAACTCTTACAAATGCAGTATATACTTTTACTTTTAATAATATACCTCAAAATTATACGGATCTATATTTAGAAATATCTGGAAGAACAGATTATGCTTCAGCAAGCTGGGATTCAGGTGGTGCAATATTTTTTAATGGAGATAATGCAGGAACAACATATTCTTCAACTTTATTAACAAATAATGGTGCAACTACAACATCTTCAAGATATGCAAATAATCCTTATACTTATTATGGAAATATACCAACAACATCAATAACAAATACTTTTGGAAATATTGGTATTTATATTCCAAACTATTCAGGGGCATCTTTTAAACAAACATTGATTAGCGTAAATAATGAAAATAATGCAACAACTTCATATCAATATCAAGAATCTGGGGTTTGGCGTTCAACAGCACCAATAACATCTATATCTTTATACGGAGGAGCTGGAAACTGGGCAGCTGGTTCTACATTTACTCTTTACGGAACACTTAGACCTGGGAATTATCCAAAAGCAATAGGTGGTCAAATTTCAACAGATGGAACTTATTGGTATCATGCTTTTAGAAATATTGGAACAGATTATTTCAATCCAATTCAAAATTTAAGCGCAGATATTTTATGTGTTGCAGGTGGAGGTGGTTCTGGAGGTTCAGGAATTGCTGGCGGAGCTGGAGGAGCTGGAGGAGTTTTATATAATTCATCACAAGCACTTACCCCATTTGGGCAATATCCTGTTTTAGTTGGAGCAGGTGGCGGTGTTTTAACAAATGGCGGTAATTCGCAATTTTCAACATTAAATCCAGCACTAGGCGGAGGATATGGTGGAGGAAACAATGCAAATGGAAATTCTGGAGGCTCAGGAGGAGGTGCTGGTGAACAAGGTGCTTCACAAACACCTATTGGTGGATCAGGAACCCCAGGTCAAGGAAATTCGGGCGGAAACAATCCAGGAGCTGGATGTTCGCCAACAGGCGGTGGCGGAGGTGCTGGAGCTGCAGGATCAAATGGTGTAAGTGGAACTCCAGGAGTTGGTGGAGTAGGAACCTCATCGTATTCTTCTTGGGGACTTGCAACTGGAACTGGTCAAAATGTTTCTGGAACGGTTTATTTTGCAGGCGGTGGCGGTGGAGGATCTTACTGCACTGGATCTGCATCTGGAGGTTATGGTGGCGGAGGTGCTGGAGTTGTAAGTAATTCTAATACTTACAGTAATAATGGAACACCAAACACTGGCGGAGGTGCTGGTGGTGGAGGCATAGCTTCTGGCGGTTCTGGGGTAGTTATAGTAAGATATTCAGTATAAGGAGGGTAAAATGACAAATACAGTTGAAAGACCAAAAATAACAGAATTTGATTGTGAAAAGCAAATTGAAATAATTAGAGATATGACTGATGAAGAGTTTCAGGCTCATCAAGATCGTATTGCAGAACTTGAAAAAAATTTGGCTGCACAGGCAGAAGCAGATGCTGCAAAAGCAGCAGCACTTGATTCAGCAAATAAAAAGCTTGCAAAGCTCGGTCTAACTGCAGATGAAATTGCTGCAATTATAGGCTAATACAATATAATTAGATAAAAGGGGGTAAATATGACAAAAGCCAGAGACGTTGCCAATAACGGCACTACTGACATAATTCCCCTTGACTCTATAGCTGGACAATTTGACGGGATTGAAGTAAGATTTCTTCCTACTTATCAATCTAATCAATTATCCATAACCAACCCACTTAGGCTTTTACTAAGTGTTAATGGTATAATTCAAACAGTGGATTTTCCAGAATATGTTTGGCAATCACCTCTACCAAGATATGGTTTTCAGATAGATTCAGATGGGTACATACTCTTCTCAGAAGTCCCGCCTGCGGGTTCTACATTTGACGCAAGACTTATGCCAGGACCAGCAATAAATACAGCATACAAATCTTATCCGTTTAAACCAGCGGACATATTACTAGGAGCATAAAGACATGGCAAGAAAGATATTACTAGATACACAGTACACGTTCACACCGTCTACTAGAACATTGGTTCTTAATAACCGATATATTCCACAGGAGCGTTTGCTTCTTATTACTAACGTTACACAGAATAAGGTTATATTTAACTTCTCAGATCCTAGTCTGAAAGCCACCTCTTATACTACATCCATGTCTGGTGCCACTGGTTTTACTACTATTGTTTTGAATTACAACACTTCAACAATGGCTGCTACTGATAAGATTCAAGTAACAATTGATGAATACTCTGAGGCATTCCGCCCATCAGAAGAATTGACGGATCCAGTAGGAAAGCTCCGTACATCTACACCACAAGCACTTATTGATACAGACTTTGAATATGGTACACAGGTTTCCAAGTGGGAAAACCTAACAATGATTAATAACCGTCCATTTGGTTATCAGACTGTTCCAAATATTTCAAACCTATCAAGCATTAGCTTGCCTAACCTTTCACGTACAGTAACTGTTACAACATCAACACCACACTATTTGACGGTGGGAATGCCAATTGTAGTTCAAGATACATATCTTTCAATTGCAAATGGTAACTATGTTGTAGATACAGTTCCAACATCAACAACATTTACATATACATCACGTTCTCTTAACTCTACATCAACAACATCAATTCTTGATACAAACAAGACTGCTATTTATCAAGGTGCCCTATATTCAGGTGCACAAATTGGTACAGCACCAACAGTTTCAACAATTGCTTCAGGTAATGGTATGACTGTTGTTACAACTGTAAACCACGGTCTTGCAATTGGTAATGAAGTTGCAATTACTGGTATTACAACATCTACAGGATATGCTCCAAATGGTGCATTTATTGTTGCTACAGTAAATGGTCCAACATCATTTAACGTGTATACACCACAAACTATTACTGGAACACTTACTGCAACTTCTGCTGCAGTTTATGTACGTCCACAAGGACAATTCCTGCACCGTCCATTTGACGGTGGAGTTATCTTCTCGTCCAATGGATCATCTAACTTTGAGCAGTCTGTTCGCCAAACTCGTCGTTACTTCCGTTACCAATCAGGTAAGGGTATTCAAATGTCAACGGGTACTGTGTTAAAGCCTAATCTTCAGCTTGATTCACTTACATCATCTGGAACAACTGTAACAGTTCAAACTCGCGAACAACATAATTTGCAGGTAGGTGCACAAGTTCAAATTATTGGTGCAAATGAAACTGCATATAATGGAACATTTACAGTAGCTGCTGTAACTGGATATAACACATTCCAGTATACTGCTCTTTCAACTCCTTCAGCATCACCAGCATCTGGATCATATTATGTACAGGTTGTTGGATGGTATGGTGCTGCAAACCGTACAGGTTTGTTTGATTCTCAAAACGGTATGTTCTGGGAATTTGATGGACAAACACTTTGGGCAGTTCGCCGTAATTCAACATTCCAGCTCTCTGGTAAGGTTTCTGTAACAAATGGTAACCATACTGTTTCTCAAACAAGCACAACATTTCCAACTAACTTCTCAAAGCAGTTAGTCCCAGGAGACTATATTGTTCTTCGTGGACAAACTTATCGGGTAACAGATATTCTTTCTGATACAACTGTTAATATTACTCCAGCGTATCGTGGAACAACAGATCAAAACGTTATTGTTTCAAAGGTTTCAGAACTTAGAGTTCCACAATCTTCATTCAATATTGATAAGCTTGATGGAACTGGTCCTTCAGGATATAAGATTGATCTTTCAAGAATGCAGATGTGGTTTATTGACTTTGCATGGTATGGTGCGGGTGTAATTAGATTTGGTGTTCGTGGCACAGATGGCAATATTATTTATTGTCACAAGATGCCTAATAACAACGTTAACTCTGAAGCATATTTACGTTCTGGTAACATTGCGGGACGTTATGAGTCTTCTACAAACCCACCATCAACATATCCTACAACTTCAATTGGTGCATCAGACACATCAATTAACGTAGCCTCAACAACTGGATTCCCATCATCAGGAACACTTGTTATTAGAGGAAATGCTGGTGGTTCAAATACTAACTATGAGTATGTTAACTATACAGGTACAACATCAACAACATTTACTGGTTTAACTCGTGGTCAAGCAGGAAGTTCATCAATTGCTTTGACAGTTGCAGCAGGATCTAATATTGCAACAGTTTCATCAGCATCAGGACTTCAAGTCGGACAAAGAATTATTGCTCCATCTTACTTCCCAGATAATACATTTATTGCGGGAATTAGCGGAACAACATTGACACTTTCACAAGGTGCATTGCAGGCTAACCCAACAGTTATTGTACCTCCAATGGGTGCAACATCTGGACAGGTTTACACATATACTGCTTCTGCCCCACACACAATTGAACTTGCTTATCCAACATATGGCCCATCTATCTCACACTGGGGTACTTCGGTTATTATGGATGGCGGATTTGATGACGATAAGTCGCTTTTGTTCACATATGGACAATCAACTCCAGTCACAATCCCAGCCTCTGGAACAAAAGCCCTTCTTTCAATTCGTATCGCACCTTCTGTAGATAACGGTATAGGTGCGGGATTTGGTCAGAGAGAACTTCTAAATCGTATGCAGTTAGTTCTTAGAAACCTTGACGTTAATACATCAGGACCAATTCTTGTAAGAGCATATTTGAATGCACAGACATTTGCTGGACAGCAATCAATTCTTGGAAACGCAGTCGGAACTGCAATTACAAGCAGTGCTACACCTCCATCAAACTCTGCAAGCGTAACAACATATACAACATCAGCAGCACATGGTCTTAACGTCGGAGATCAGGTTACTGTATCAAGTTACGGCGGAACTGGTTATAATGGTACATTTACAATTTTAACTGTTCCAACTACAACTACATTTACTGTTTCACAAGCAACAGTATCTGGAACACCAGGAACAACAGGAACATTCCTTGCATACAAGCCTTGGACAAACGCTGTTGGTAACGTTTACGGAACACTAACATCCTCACTTGGACAGATTGCAGACTACGCTCCAAATGCTACAAATGGTGGTGCATCAGGTGCATATGCAGTAACTGGTGGTGAGGTTACAGGTGGATTCTTCACAGCTGGTGTTACCAGCCTTGACGTATCAAAGGTTCGTGACCTTGGTAACTCTATCTTAGGTGGCGGAGGTCTTGGAACCCCAGCATACTCAAACACAGGTATTTATCCAGACGGCCCAGACGTTTTGACTCTTGTTGCTACAAATCTTAGCTCAGCATCAAGCGTAACTGTACAAGGTCGTATTGCTTGGACTGAAGCTCAGGCTTAAAGAAAGGCGGGTAGTGGCGAAATGCCTCTAGACAAACAGAATTTTAATTATTCTATCCCACTTTCTGCTCCACTTTTAAGTGCTGATAATGGAGTTATAGTTGGAGATACAACAGCTTCTCAGACTATATATAATGGTAAAATACTTTATAGCTTAAATAGCACAACTTATATTCCAGTAGGTATATCTACTGTTGTAGCAAATTCTGTTGCTTATCAGCCTACCGCCCCTATAAATCCATCAGTTGGTCAATTATGGGTAGATTCATCTTCATCAAATACTTCTTTTGATCCAAATATTATTCGTCGCAAAACTATTACTGCAACATCTGGACAAACAGTATTTACAGCAGATCTAGCATTTACAGATGGATATGAACAGGTATTTGTTAATGGTGCATTAATAGTTAAGAATACAGACTATACAACCACAAATTCAATCACAATAACACTGGTTAAACCTGCAGCCAACAATGATATAGTTGAAATATTGTCTGTTACTAATTTAAATTCAGTATCAGGATCTACTGCTACAACTACAACAAATACATTTACAGGTGCTCAAACATTTACACCTTCAAATGCTGCGATTACTCCAATTACTATTAATGGTGCATTTAACCAAACCGCAGATTTGCTAGATGTTAAAAATTATTCTGGAACAAATCTTTTAAATATAAATGCATCTGGAAATATAACAACATCTGGGTACATATCAACAGGTAATGATAATAATATACTTGGGCTTTATGCAAATGCAACAAATGCTTCATCAGGAGTAGGAATAATTGCTTGGGGTAAAAATGTAGCAACATGGGGCGGGGACATACATTATCTTGCTGATAGTAGAGGTGCAAGTGGTATGCACAGATTCTGGACTTGGGATGGAACCAATTTTAATTTAAGAGCAATGATTGACGCATCTGGTAATTTTAAATTTAATGCAAGCAATACGGGTATTGTTTTTAATAATTCATCAGCAACAACAAACTCAACGCTAAATGATTATGAAGCAGGAACATTTACCCCAACAGATGCATCTGGAGCATCTTTAACTTTGACAACTGCTGATGGATATTATGTAAAAATTGGCAGATTAGTTCATGTAAATTGGAGAGTGCAATGGCCTTTAACATCAAGTGTTTTAACAGCACTTATTAGAGGTTTTCCATTTTCAGCAGGAACTTCTCCAGTAGGAGCACAATATGTTGGTGCCACATCTATCACAAATTATGGAAACTCTAATATATTAAGCATGTTTAGTCATGAAAACTCAACATCTCTGGCCTTTAGAAATTATTCTAATGGAAGCTTAACAAATGCTAATATGTCAGGTATATTTCTGTATGGAAGTGCAACATATTATGCTGCTTTTTAATTTATACTATATAATAGATGACAGGAGGAATTAAAAATGTCACTAGAAAAGAAAATATCAATAGATAAAATAGAGATAGATGAAAACAGTACTATTCATGTTCGTGAAATTACTCGCATTCTTGAAGATGGCAAAGAAATTTCTTCATCATTCCATAGGTGGACACTTTTGCCTGGAGATAATATAAAAAATCAAGATAAAAGGGTTATAGCTGTTGCTAAATCCTTATGGAAGATAAAAGATGAGTAGATCTAGAGATTTATCAGCAAATGCCCCATATGTTGTGCCATCTGTAACTTATACAGGTGGAACTTTAACATCTGATTCAACATATTATTATTTAACTTTTATAAATCCCGCTTCAGCAGGAACATTTACTGTTACAAATGGAAATCTTATTGCTGATATAGGTGTTGTTTCTGGCGGTGGCGGTGGCGGTGGAGCTTTTGCCGTTTCTGCTTGTGGCGGTGGCGGTGGAGCAGGTGGAGTATATGCTTTTATGGCACAAACACTTATTCCAAATATTTATACTGTAACTGTAGGTGCTGGCGGAGCAGGTGGCGGTAGCGCATCTGGAGCAGTAGGAGGAAGTGGTGGTAATTCATCAGTAACTGGTGGTTCTTTTTCTGTTTTTACATTAGGTGGCGGTGGAGGTAGCACATATCCGTCTGCTGGAACTGGACCCAATTCTGGTGGCTCTGGAGGAGGCACTGGGGGAGCTGGAGGAAGTCCAGATGGTAGCGGAAATATAATTGGAAATTCAAGAGGTGCTTTTGGTACACCAGGTCAAGGATATAACGGAGGAGGCCACACTGGAACAGGAACAAGCGTTACAACAACCTCTTGCGGTGGCGGTGGAGGTGCTGGAGGTAATGGCGGTAATGGAACTGCAAGTTCAACAGGCGGAGCTGGTGGTATAGGTTCAACAATTTTGAGCAGTTGGCTTCCCGCACAAACTTATGGTCAACTTTATTTTGGTTCATATTTCTTTGGTGGTGGCGGTGGAGGTGGATCTTCTGCTTCATCAGGATCAGCAGCAGTTGGAGGTTATGGCGGTGGTGGATCTAGTGGTACACCAACAGGTTCAACAGGTGGTAATCCAGGAAATAATGGTACAGCAAATACTGGCGGTGGCGGTGGCGGAGCTTGTGCTGGTTCTGTACCTAACAATGGTGGCAATGGCGGTGCTGGCATTGTAATTGTTAGGTACACAAGAGCACAGGTAGGTGGATAATGTCTAAAGCTATTAAAATTTGGTCGGGAAACACTTGGGAAGATGTAGGCCCAGCACTTCCTACAGTTACCACCCAATTTATTCAAATAACAAATCCATCATCTGTAGGATTTATAATTCGTGGAGCAGCATCTCAAACTGCCAATTTAATGCAAATTCAAAACAATGGCCTTAATCCGCTTGTTACTGTTGATCAAAATGGTTTTGTAGGAATTGGAACATCATCACCACAAGTTTCATTAAAAGTAACAAATGGAACATCTGGAACTATAGCAATTCAATCAAATGGCTCATCTGGGGCGTTTCCAACAACAGGTGCGGGATTAGAATTGGTTGCAGGTGCCTATGCAAATGGAGATTCAATTCAATCATATAATAGAGATACTTCTTCATGGAGAACACTAGGTATTTATGCAGCAGGTATAAATTTATTAACAAGTGGTGTTCAAAGATTATCCATTGATTCATCTGGAAATATAACATTTGGATCTGGATCGGGAACTGTAAATGTAAATGGAAATATATCTTTTTCTGGAACAGTTACATTACCAGCCCCAATTATTACATATTCAATAAATGCACAAACCACAACATCATACACAACAGTATTATCTGATGCTGCAGCAGTTGTAACAATGAACAATGCTTCTGCAAATACATTTAATATTCCAACAAATGCATCTGTTGCATTCCCTATTGGAGCTTCAATTACAATTATTCAAACAGGTAGCGGAACAACAACAATAAGTGCCGTAACTTCTGGAACAACCACAATTGCATCAAACGGTGCTACTTCAAATGCTCCTAAACTAAGAGCACAATATTCTGCTGCTACTGCTATTAAAATTGCAACTGACACATGGTATGTAGTAGGAGATATTGCTTAATGACAAGAATATTAGGATCTTTAGGCGGAGGCCATGGATTTGTAACCAGTGGTCTTTATATGAATTTAGACCCAGGCAATTCTGCTTCATATTCTGGCAGTGGAACAACAGTTACAGATTTAAGCGGAACTGGCCACAACGGTACTATATATGGATCCTTAGGTTATAGTACATCAAATAGCGGTGTTTGGAATTTTACAAACAATGGTGCTTATATATTAGCAGGAACATTACCATATTCTGGAAGTTCTGTAAATTCATGGTCTATGGGAATATGGGTTCAACCACTTACTGCAAATGGAAATATTATTTCAATGTCAGTAACAAATCCATCTGGTTCTTGGAACATGCCCCCAATTCGTGCATCCAATCAAACATTTATTGGCAAGGTTTGGAATAACAATTATTTAACATCACAGGTTTTTAATATTGGTGTTTGGTATTATGTTGTATTAACTTTTGATTATACGGCGGGAACACAAAATCTTTATGTTGATGGAAATCTTGTTGCATCGCAATCAGGAATATCTTCTCAATCAAGTGGATCAGATAACTATTGGTTTATTGGACAATCAAATCCAGGTGCAGATAACTCAGGAAATCTTGTTGGTAATATTGGTGCAATTCATTATTATGGAAATAAAGCTTTAACTGGTGCAGAAGTTGTAAGAAATTATAATGCTTTGCAAAAAAGATATAAAACTACGGGATATGTTACAAATGGCCTTGTTATGTATTGGGATTTTGGTAATTCCGCCTCATACCCAGGAACTGGAACAACAGTTACAGATTTAAGCGGTAATGGAAATAATGGAACAATTAACGGCTCAGGTGGCTCATATTCAAGCACATTTGGTGGAGTGTATACATTTGGCGGTAATGGAAATACTATTACAGGTGGACCAAATCTATCATCTGGTAATTTTACAGTTATGGGATCAGCAAGATATTTAAATGGACAAAATTTACGTATTATTTCAGCATTAAATAATAACTGGTTATTAGGACACTGGAATGGCAGTAATATGAATTACTATTCGGCGGGATGGGTAAGTGCTGTAAATCAAGGTTCTACGGATAATGCATGGAGAATATATACTGGAACGGGTAATCCATCAGCAGGTGTTTATTCAATGTATGCAAATACATCTCTAATTGTTTATAATTCTGCAGGAACAGCTGGACCAAATCAATTTGCTATTAATTCATATACAAATACATCTGAATATAGTAATGGTCAATTTGGATTCTTATTGGCATATAATCGTGTATTAACTCAAGCTGAAATTGCTCAAAATTACGAATACTTTAAAGGTAGATACTCACTAGTAAAACAAAGTTATGAGTGTGTTCAACAATATGGTTCTAATCAAACATGGGTAAATCCAGGTATTTCACAAGCTGATCTTGTTGTTGTTGGCGGTGGTGGCGGTGGTGGAAGTGCTTCATATGGTGGTGGTGGTGGAGCAGGAGGTATGATTTATAATACCAACCAGGCCCTAGGTTCAAGCTATGTAATTACAACTGGTGCAGGCGGAGGATCAAATGCACAAGGAAGCAGCACATCTTTTGGATCTTTAGCAACAGCAACTGGCGGTGGTTATGGCGGTAACGGTGCTGGAGGATCAGGTGGTTCTGGTGGAGGATCTCAAGGTGGCTCAACATCTTATTCTGCAGGAGCTGGAACAACTAACCAAGGAAATAACGGTGGTGGTGGATTCCCAGGATATTCTTATGGTGGTGGTTCAGGTGGTGGTGGAAACCAAGAAGTTGGTCACAATGGAAATGGATTCCAAGGAAATTATTTTGCTGGCTCAGGTGGACTAGGAAGATATATTTCTGGTATTATGTATTCTGCAGGTGGTGGTGGCTATGACACAGGTGGTGCACAAGGCTCTGGTGGAGCAGGTGGAACACAAGGAAATGGTTATGGAACAAATGGAAGTGCAACAGCTGGTAATGCCAATACAGGAAATGGTGGCGGTGGTGGCGGAGCTTCAGGAGGATCAGGAGTAGTTATTGTGAGGTATAAATCATGACAACATATACAGCACCCACATATCCAGCTTCATATGCTGCTGGAGATGTGATAAATTTTAATTACACTGGTGGATCTCAAACTTGGAATTCATTAAATGCTAACTATATAAAAATTGAATTATATGGTGCAGCAGGAGGAGTTATATCAGATACTCAAGGTTATGGTGGATATTCTTATGGATTTTTTTATCCCGCTCAAAATACAAACTATTATTTATTTGTTGGTGGACAAGGTGGAAACGCATATCAAAACACAACTGGAACACAAACTTCAGTAGCTGGTTGGAATGGTGGCGGAGAAGGCGGACTTGGCGTAAGCGGTTCTTATGTTCACAGAGGTTCAGGTGGTGGCGGTGCTACAGATTTCAGAGCTGGAGGAACAGCATTATCAAATAGAATTTTAGTAGCAGGTGGTGGTGGAGGCAGCGGAACAAGAAACGTTGCTTTAACTGCAGGATCATATGGCGGAGCGGGTGCTGGAACATCAATACTTAATCAAAATGGTGCACCTGGGTATACATCTTCTGCAAGAGGAATCGGTTATGGCGGAACACAATCTGCTGGAGGAAATGGCGGAGCAAGCGGTTCTGGAGGATCTTCAGCTGGAACAGCTGGAACACTTGGTGTAGGAGGACAAGGCGGATTAGATGCAATGAGTCTTACACAATATAACTACGCAGGACCTGGCGGTGGTGGTGGTTATTATGGCGGTGGCGGCGGCGGAGCAGGTGGAATTGATGGTCGTGGAAATGCGGGTGCAGGTGGAGGATCAGCATTTGTATCAACAGGTGCTGGAGGGCAAATAGCTATATATGGAGGTGAATCAGGGGTTAATAGTGGTAATGGATCAGCTATTATTACCATCCTTGCATGATATGGCACATTGGGCGGAAATTGATAAAGACGGAATTGTATTAAGAGTTTTATATCATGAAGATAAAACTATAGATGAGCAACAAAAGAAAATAGCAGAAGAATTTGGATACGAGTATAATCCACCAGAAGATGATGGCGGTTATCAATGGTTAATTGATAATTTAGGTGGAACTTGGATTCAAACTTCTTATAACGGATCAATTAAAAAAAACTTTGCTTCTGTAGGATTTAAATATGATAAAAAACGTGATGCTTTTATTCCACCTAAACCATATGATTCTTGGAAACTAAATGAAGATACATGTTTGTGGGAAGCTCCAAAAACAAAACCAGAAAGCGAAGCTATTTGGGATGAAGAAAATCTATCGTGGATAGAAATCAAAGTTGACGGGGAAACCCTGATAGAACCTCAAGTATAATAGTATTATGTCATACAAGCAAGCGGTACTCAGAGATAATCCAATAGCATTTTGGCCATTAAACGGCACATCTAGCTTGAGAACTTATGCTACCATTTTGCTTGAATATGCTACATATCAAGATTGGTTAAGTGCAGAACCTAACTACGGATACTCCCCGCTTACCTTTACACTAGAAGACATTTCTTATAACGGCAATCACGGTGCATTTACATTGGGCCAGCCAAAGTTTGCTGACATATTGCCACTAGCAGCTTTGTCTAATTATGACACACAATTGGCGGGATGTAAGATTGATTCTGCTTCAGAAATTGGTATTACTAATCTTGCACAACTATACGATATGTTCTATACAGGAACAGAAAACTTAAAGTTTGGCATAGAGTTTTGGGTTGCATTTAATAAACCGCCATCAGGCGTTAATACATTATTTTCAGTAAATTATTTGGGCGGGAATATAATGAAAGCCTATGCTCAAAATGATAAAATCTATCTAACTATAAATGGTAAAGATAAAGTAACTGGACAAGCATTATCGTATACAACATCAAAACAAGTTCCATCTTGGGATTCTCAAATGCACGTATTCTTGTCATATGATCAAGGAAATATTAGCATATCTGTTAATTCAATTCCAGGAGATTCCGCAGTAGTATCCAATAACTTTATATTTACAAACAATCAATATGCACAAGCTGAGTTCTTCTATAATATGGGTCCAGCATCAGCAAATGATACATTTGTAATTAACGATCTTGCTTTTTATGATTACATATTGTCTACAAATACAATTCGCTATCATATGGTCTGGGGAACCAATGATTCTGCCCCGCAAAATTATGTAAGAGAAACAAGTGGGTTTTTCTTTGATATTAAAGATTCAGAAAATATGTTTGCATTTAAGAAGCTGTTTACATCTCCAATTGATTATCAGCAAGGAGTTAACTCGGGGTTAAAATCTGATAAAACTGGTTTAACTCTAACTCAAACATCAACTGCTGCTGCAGCATCAGGAAGCTGGGTATATTCAATTCCATCATCAGGATTAAGTAAAATATCTGGTGTTAAAATTGCGTGGGATTCTGGAATGTCTGACAACTCATCATTATCAGCATCAGATTATGCAAAGGTTGAATTATCACAAGATAACGGAGTAACTTGGACACAAGTAACTAATAGCTATCCAATTGTAAAGTTTGCTGACAATGTATCTGTTGCATATCCAAATATGTTAGTTAGAGTAACGTTATCTACATCAGATTCATCTAAAGTGTATTTGCCAAGAATAGATAACTTGCTGATTGGTGTCTATAAAGATCTTTCTATTTATTCTGATGGTGGAGCATTTGCTCTAATGCCACGTGCTGGTAGCTATACTGGCGATACTTATACAATTAAAAATAATTCATTTAACATTCTTGCAAGATCAGAAAACTTTGGTATCAAGCTTAATACCACAACTGATGGTAGTAATTCTATTGCTGCTATATACCCTCAGCTTAATTCCCCGCTTTTTCAAACAGTAGAGTTCTGGTTTAGATATGATGCAATAAGTACATCTAAGATACAATATATTCTTGACACTATAGGATACAATGCATCTATCTACTTCAGCGGAGTTGACGGCGGGTTGATTCAGAATGGTTTCTCTACAGTCTATGTAAATGGCGTAGATATATCTAATGGTAGATATTTAACCCAAGGCGAGACATATCACTTTATTTGCGTATATCCTCAACAGATTAATAATACAATCTACCTTGGTGGAGATGCAAAACTACTTAATTATTCATTATCAACATATGGCTACCTATCAGTATATCCAGGAGCATTTGCCGTTACAGACGCTCAAAATAGATATCTAAACTTTTTGTCAGCAACTGTATCAAAGATTAATTTCCCAAATGCCACTTCAACAATATTTGGCGGTAGTGTGGTTGCTGGTCAATCTCCATCTAATGTAATAGGCACATTGTCAGAATACTCTGGCGGTAGCACAGCATATAACGGTGGACAGCCAATTTTGGCATACGTACATCCCATAAATGCTTAATTAGTTGCCATTTTTGGCATGCATATGTAACGTTTTTGAAGAGTTCAATGGTATTATTGGCATATGGGAAAAATGAAAGTAACACCAATTGATGAGGTAAACTGGGGTTTATACGCCTGGATGATGCCCGATGAAACACTTGTAATGGATGAAGAAGGCGGTTACCTAAGTATTCCGTCATTAAAAGGCGATATTCGCCAGATCAAAAAGTTAAAAGATGCTGCTAAGCATTACGGGCTAGAAGAAGGTCACCCAGTATTTTTTGCGGGGCATAGACCAGTAGATGACGAAGAACTTGAAATCCAAAGACAAAGATTAGAATTAGGCCTTGTGCCAGATGTTCACGATACACCAGCAATGCTGGAATACTATAAAGAAATGAAGGATATGAAACTTGGCTAATTTAACAGTAGATGACAGCATGGATGACGATGAGGGCATTGTAGTAAAACTTGATGCACCTGCACATTCAGTAGAACACGATTTTGGTGATCCATTTAATTCAACATGGGAAGATATTAAAAAGGCTGAAGGACTTAGTCCTAACTTTCGTCGTAAAGTTGATAGAATGCAAAAGTCATTTACAGGTGTTGGTGATGCAAAGTCTAAGAAGCTTGATCCACTTGACCTAACTGGATATTCATTATTCCAAATTGTTCAGCCACCATATAACGTTTTATATCTTGCACAACTTTACGATGTATCTCCATATCACCACTCTGCAGTAAATGCCAAAGCTGCAAACGTCGTTGGACTTGGTTACAAGTTTGAAAACACATGGGCTACTACTTCAAAAATTGAAGCGGTAATGGATGATTCTAAAAAGCTTGACAAACTACGCAATAGAATTGAAGGGGCTAAAGAAGAACTCAGAGAGTTCATAGAGTCACTTAATTCAGATGATTCATTTATTGAAACAATGAAAAAGATTTATATTGACCTTGAATCCACAGGTAATGCCTATATGGAAATTGGTCGCACAACTGCTGGCAAGATTGGTTACATTGGACATATTCCAACAACAACCATGAGAATCCGCCGTCACCGTGATGGCTTTGTTCAAGTTGTTTATAACCGCTATACATTTTTTAGAAACTTTGGCGATACTGAAACTCCAGATCAAATTGGAACAGATCCTCAGCCAAATGAAGTAATTCACTTCAAGGTATTTACACCATCAAATACATACTATGGTGTACCAGATGTTTTGTCTGCAAAGAATGCAGTTGCTGGTGACGAGTTTGCACAAAGATTTAACTTGGATTACTTTGAGAACAAAGCAGTACCACGTTATATCATTACTGTAAAGGGAGCAAAGCTTACTGCTGATTCAGAGCGTAAGTTGCTTGAATTCTTCCAAACAGGTTTGCGTGGTCGCAATCACAGAACCCTTTATATTCCTCTTCCATCAGACGGAGAACAAGGTCGTGTTGAATTTAATATGCAACCAATTGAAGCGGGAATTCAAGATTCTTCATTCAAGAACTACGCTATTGAAAACAGAGATCGTATTCTTCTTTCACACCGTGTACCAGTATCAAAGCTTGGAATGCCTGCAAACGTATCCCTAGCAAATGCTAAAGATGCTGATAAGACATTTAAAGAGCAGGTATGTCGTCCACGTCAAGAAGAGCTTGAGTTCAAGATTAATTTAATTATTAAAGAATTCACTGATGCATTTAGACTTCAGTTTAATGAACTTGCACTTACAGATGAAGAGACACAATCAAGAATTGATGATCGTTATCTTAAGGATCAAGTTATTACTCCAAATGAAGTTCGTGCACGTCGTGGCATGGCACCACTTTCAGGTGGTGACGAAGTTTTGATTATTAATCCTAAAGTTGCACAAGATGCTGCATCTGATGCAAGTGGAAACAAAACACGTAGTCAAGATCGTACATTAAATGCACCCGACAAAATGGGAACAGGTCGTGCCCCAAAGGGTGAAGGAAGGCAACAGGCATAACAAATGGCAACGGCATTAGATGTTCTAAACGTTGCCAGAACCCAAATAGGGTTTCATGAAGGTGCATCAAATGAAAATCCATATGGTATTTGGTATGGTGTTCCAAATGCTCCATATTGTGCAATGGGAATCAGTTGGTGTTTTGCACAAGTTGGTTTATCACATTTAATTGCTGCACAAACTCCTAAAGGTTTTTCTTTTAATCCAGCAGCTTTGCATTGGTTTCAAATGCAAGGTCTTGTTGTTAATAAAATGTTAATGCAACCAGGCGATTTGATTATGTACGACTGGAACGGGGACGGGGTAGCAGATCACGTAGAACTATGTGAGAATGCAAGTCCTGGAGGATTTACTACAATTGCTTTTAACACTGGTAATCCAAATGATCCAACACAAGAAGGCTGCTGGAGAGTTCACAGAAATTATCTATTTGTAATTGCGGTAATAAGACCAAGATATCCTGTTGTCGTTGCTCCAACTAAACCAATAACAACTGGTAAGAAAGCAACAGCAGTTGTTGGCGGAACTGGTGCAGCAGTGGCGGGTGCTACTGGAATGTTACATACAGGAGCTGTTTCAGGATCATCAAGTGCAACACCATCACCAAGTCCTACAGTATTTATTGCACCACCATTTCCATCATCTCAAAATTCATTTGCCATAGGTCAAACCAATGACGCTGTTTTAACAATACAAAAAGCTCTTGTTAAAAAAGGAATGCTTCTCGCAAAATATGCGACTGGAACTATGAATACTCAAACAAAGGCGGGACTTGTAAAGTTTGATAAGACTCTTGGCATTATAGTGCAAAATGGAGCAGTTCCTCAAATAGTCTATGATAACTTAAAGGGTGCACTATGAACTTAAAACATCACTTTAAATTCAATATTGGAGATGCAAAACAGTTGGCTATAGCCCTTATAAGCTCATATGGAATGTGGGCAGCCACAGGCTTTCAAAAGAGTATTACTGGCCTTATATACCCCGTAATGGGCTTTATAACAGGAGGCTTGGCTTCACATAACTCATCCTCATCTCCCGATGTCCTGCCAGATTCTCATATTCAAACTCCCTATGCCAACAATATAAACGATGGTAATTTGGGGATACCAGACCAAATAAAAGTCATAGACAAATACAAGCCAGAGGGTACGGATGTCAAAAAGGTCATCCAAATAAATAGCAACATTATAAGATAATCTTTATCAAAATTATGCTTTATTTATAAATATTGCTATTATTTATTTACATATGGATATTCAAAAAACTTACTGGCAAAACAGCGAATCTTCAATGGCCCTTCACTTCCCTATTACAAAGGTGAACAAGGAAAAGAGAACTGTTTCAGGATTCGCAACACTAGACAACCTTGATCGCCATGGCGATATTGTCACGGCGGAAGCAAGCAAGAAAGCATTTGAAAGATTTAGAGGAAACATCCGTGAAATGCACGGAGCCTCAGCAGTCGGCAAGATGGTCAACTTTAAAGAAGATAGTTTCTTTGACCCAGAAACAAATAAAAAGTATAACGGAATTTATGTAACAGCATACATCTCAAAGGGTGCACAAGATGCTTGGGAGAAGTGCCTAGATGGTACTTACTCAGGTTTTTCTATTGGTGGCAACATTGTAGATGCAAAGATGGAAAAGTCAGATGACGGAACAGACTCTCACAGAGTTATTCACAACTTTGATTTGCACGAACTTAGTATTGTTGATTCACCAGCAAACCAACTTTCTAATTTCTTTTCTATTCAAAAGATGGCGGAAGGCATTGTAACAGAAAACGTATTCTGGTGTAAGGCTGACGAAGTAGCATCAACAACAACTGCAACAACAAAAGATTGCGTTGTTTGCGGAGATTCAATGACAAACATTGGTTGGGTAGAACAGGCAGATATTGAAAAGCTTGAGACAATTGAAAAAGTTATTGATTCTTATTTTAAGAAAGATGATGCACCAACATCAGCACATGAAGCAACGGAGACAGCAGCTCCAGGTTTGGCAGGTAACGTAATTGATAGCAATGCTTCAATAAATCTTTATCCTGATCAAAATGAAAAAAAGAAAGTCACGTTTGCGAACGGGCTTAAAAAGAGTGATGATATTTCGCTCAACGAAGGAGGTAACAAAATGGCAGAAGATACAATCGCAGAAGTTGCAGAAATTGCAGCTGATGTAGAGACTCCAGCCGAAGAAGTTTCAAATGTTGAAGCAACTCCAGAAGATACCAGCATTGAAAAGGCTGTATCAATTTCTGAGGTTGATGACGCACTTGATTTTGAGAAGATGGTCACAGACCTAAAGACCTTCTTTGGTGAGTCACTAGAAAAGTCTAATACTAATTATGCAACACATGCAGCAACAGTAGCAGACATGTACAACATTGTAAACGAAACAAGAGCTGAAATGGCTCGTTTGTCAAAGGCTTATGAGGATATTCAAAAGACAAATGATGATCTCGTTGCAAAGTATGAGGCACTAAATAAGTCAGTAACTGACATGTTCGGAAAGATTGAGTATGTTGACCATCAGCTCAAGAATTTTGAATCAGCTACTGCAGTTCAGAAGTCCGTTGGGGTTCAGGCTCCAATGGGTCAAACAAAACCAAAACAAAGTATATGGCAAGGTGCTTTCCTCAGTGCTAGTAACATATAACAAAAATAAAAGAAATAAGGTGGTGAAATAATAAATGAGTAATGAACTTCTACAAAAAGTCATTGATACTACAAGCTCAAGCCTTGGAACTGCAGCAGTAAACGCATCAGCAGATACAGCTACCCTTTCAGGTAACGGTCTCCTATATCCAGATCAAGCAAATCGCTTCTTGGATTACATGTGGGATGCTACAATTCTCGCTAAGGCAGCTCGTACAATTCGTATGCGTTCAAACACAACCGAGATTGATCGTGTTGCAGTTGGACAACGTATCATGACAGTTGCACAGGAAGACAATCCACGTGACTACGTGGCAGCTAATGGTACATATTCTAATGCGAACGGTTCTACGTTCTCAGCACAGAATGCTACTTTTAACAAGGTCTCCCTCACAACTCGCAAGCTCCGTCTTGACTGGGAACTTTCAGCAGAGTCTCTTGAAGACAATATTGAAGGTCCTGATCTAGAGGATCACATTGCACGTCTTATGGCTACCCAGGCTGGTAACGATATTGAGGATACCCTTATTAACGGTACTGGAACTGGTTCAGGTTTGATGTCAGCTTTCCAAGGTTTCCGCTCTTTGGCTCTTAACAACGCACACGTTGTTGACGCTAATGGATACGGACTTGACAAGACAGTATTCAACGAAGCTATTAAGAGACTTCCTCGTAAGTACAAGCAACGTCGTAACCAACTCAGATTCTTCACAGGATCTAACTTGGTACAGGATTATCTATTCAATTTGACAGCTAACGCTGGTAACGGCAACCCATTTGATATCGCTTCAGGTATCATCCGTGGTGATGTCGCTGCTAACGATGGTGGTCCAGGAACAGTAACTCCTTTCGCATTTGGTATTCCAGTTATCAACGTTCCGTTGATCTCAGAAACACAAAGCGGAGACTACTCTGGTGCTACAGGTTCACACGGAGATGTCCACTTGACATTCCCACAGAACTTCATCATTGGTATTAAGCGTGACGTAACAGTTTATCGTCTATTCCAGCCAAAGAAAGACACAATTGAGTACACACTCTTCATTCGTGTCGGTTGCGTAATGGAAAACTACGATGCACACGTTATCGTTAAGAATATCAAGGTTGCAGGTTCTACAATGTCAACATCATCATTCGGTTCAGGAGCTAACGGCTCTAACGTAACTGGTGGAGTTAACGGCGAGACATACTAATATTTTTTATTAGTTGCAAGGCGGGGGATTACTTAAAAGTAGTCCCCTTAGCCATTTTCTGATATAATAAACAATGACGAAAGGATGACAAATGTCATTTGCAGATTTAAAAATTACAGAACTTAGAAAAGCAGCAGAATCTTTTGGTGTTGAAACTCAAGGTTTGAAGACAAAGCAAGAGATTGTTGCACTTCTTGAAGAAGAAGGCATTTCTTATCAAATGTATGATAAGTTTACTAATGTTGAAAAGCAAGAAATTAAGATTCCAGATAACGAAAAGAAAAAGAGAGAGCAGAAGATCATGAACACAGCAACACAAGTTTTGGTCAAGATGGAAAGAAATAACCATTCATACGAAACAAATGGCTATATCTTTACTCAGGAACACCCATTCATGGCTATGTCTGAAACAGATGCTCAAAAGATTTTTGATACACAAGCAGGATTCCGCCTTGCGACTCCACGAGAGGCTCAAGAGTACTACGCATAATTAGGGGGTGTTTTGATTGCAAACAATCAACACTAACAGCCAACAAAAGATATACTTAGAAGTATATAGTAACGGGGTCTTGTCTCAAGTAGACGCTAACACAAATCCCACATTAGCACTTTATGATGCAGACAATGATTCTGCACCACTTACTGGATTTGGAAGTTTAACTGGATATGATGAGACTCCCGCAGGCATTTATTCATATGCCTTGACTCCAGCAGTAACCAATAGAAACTTTGTCTTAGAGGCACGTTGGTCATATGTTGTTGGCGGAGTAACAGTTAATCAGAATGATTTTTATTCAATTGAAACACCTTATGCATCAGTCGGGGAGTCCATGGATTTCCTTGGATATAGCCCTACTCCATCAGATGCCAATTATATTGACCCAAAGAGTATAGTCAATGCAGAAAAGCTTGCCAGAACCATCATAGAAGGCTATACAGGCATAAAATTCTACACATACTATGGCGGTCAAGAAGTATACGCTATTGGTTCAGATACCATTCAGCTTACAGAAAAAATGCTTACACTTGATCAGATTTATGAGAACGAAATCTTGGTATTTGATCAAACTCAGAACCCAGTTTATAATACATTTGGGTATAGCACAGAAATTAGCCCAAGCGGTTATGCTATAAGAATATGGTATCCAGGATGGCCTGATGGCTGGAACAATCAAATGGATCCCGTCATTTATCCATACGGAAGATTTAGAGATGGATATCTATACCGTTTTGTCGGACAAATTGGTTACAAGTATGTACCAGAAGATATTAAGCTTGCATGTATGCTCTTGATTCAAGACATACTTTCAAACGACTACAATTGGAGAAATAAGTATTTGTCCAAGGTTGACCTTAGTGAAATTTCATTTGAGATGGCTAAGGGTGCCTTTAACGGTACAGGAAACGTTGCAGTAGACAACATTCTTGATCAATACCGTAAAGCAAATATTGTGATTATCTAATGTTTAATTCATCATTTATGGCATCCATCATGAATATGAAGGCGGATGTTTATACACAGGTAAATGCTCAAGATCCATCAACTGGTGCAATCAAGCGTCAATGGGTATATAGCCATACAATTCAATGCAAGGTAGAGCCTATTAAAGTTGGCGGGGCTTCAACAAGAACCGATAACAAAGCATTTGATAAAACATCAGATGGTAATTATACAGAAAAACTCCAGCTTAGACTTAAAGGATTAGAACTACTTTCAAAGCGTTGGCGTATTCAAAACATTCGCTCAAGTGATAGAAAGAAAATATTTATTGAAATTGATAAATCTGGACAACCAGACACAATTTTTGAAGTAACTGCAGCACACGCAGTATTAGATCCTTTTGCAAAGATAGCATACTATGAAGCAGTGCTTCTAAGAACTGAGTTGCAAGATGACAGTCAAGCTTGAGGTTGATACAAAGCAACTTGTAAATTCAATGTATGACCTTTCAGAAGGTCTTCAAGAACTTACTAAGCCTACAGTATTAAGCCAAGTTGCAAGATCAATATTTTCATTAACAGCAGAACGCTTTATGATAGATGTTGACAACTATGCCAGAAGAAATCCCAAAAGAATGCACCACGTTTATGAATGGGGCGGTATAGGAAATCCTACTCAAAGATTATTTGTTCTTGAAAGAAGCAGAATAATTTATGGCGATTTAGTTATATCATCAAATTTCTTATCATCTAAAATGCCAGTTCCAATAAATCCAGAATTGCTAAAGCCTGGAAGAACTGGCAAAATAGTATCTTCAAGAAGTATATTTAGAAATAAAGCAGAAGTTATGGAAAGTGGAACTCCAGTCTCATTTCAAGCAAAAAGAGTTTTAGCTTTTATGGGTAATAATGGAATTGCTTTTATAGCACCAGGAACTCAAATAAACATATTGCATCCAGGCGGGATTCAAACAAAGAATGCTTTTGCAGAATATATGCTTGATTGGTATACTAATAAGAGTAATGTAGTTATAGATTCATCTGGATATTATGATAGATTGGCAAACGACGTTTCCATAGCATTAAGTTCAAATAAATCTAGTGCGGCTGCTGTAAAAAATGCAGTAACAAAACTTGCAAATGAAATAGACACGGGGGATATAGTTAGATGACGGTAGATTATTCAAAAGTTGCAGTATCAGATGTGCGTAATGCCATATGGACAGAATTGCAAAATGCTGGCCTATTTCATGCATCTGATTATACGGCTACAGGATTTACGTCCCCGCTAGTCCCTATTATCCCGTCTCAACAAGTTCCAGAATTTAACAACTTGCTTCCAGGCAAGACTTATATTACTTATGACATTGTGCAAAAAAATCATGGGGTTCAATGGTGGCTATCTGATGAATCTATGATCATGCAGATAGTATCTAGAAATAACACTCAAATACTTACAATTGCTAACTTCTTGACAGACCTATTTAGAAGATATGAGCAGTCAGCAGCAGATGTAAATGCTGAAAGAATGGCGGGAAGTCCATTTAGATTCCTATTCTTCCGCCTAGAATCTGCAAATCCAGTACAACCATTTATTGATGAAGGTGGATTTATGAGCGGGGATATTGCAATAGGATATACCTATACCCGTGAAGTAGATGAAGGTACAACCACCAATACTGGCAGATATATCTAAAATTTGAATTATATAGGTTAAATGCTATGCTTTTCTATGAGGAAGCAAGTTGTCACTTTTTTTTGTTTTAATTTTATATCAAATAAGGTGGTGAAATAAATAAATGGCTACAAGTACTAAAAACGTAATCGTTGGAGCAGCATCTCTATTCGTTTCAGTTGGTAACAGCTCAAACAATACAGGTCGCCCAACAACATACAAAACAGATCTTTCAAATTTGATGCCAACAAACACATCAGCACGTACTGGTATTCTCCAGTCTTCTGCTTATCGTGAAGTTGGTTATACAAATACAGGACTTGAAGTTTCATATGAGCCAACATACGGTGAGGTTATGGTTGATCAACTTCTTGATGCAGCCCGTATCTTCAAGCAAACACTTAAAGTTATGCTTAAGACAGAACTTACCGAAGCAACTCTTGAAAATCTTCAATTCTCATGGGGTCAAATGGATAGCGTATATGTTGCTAATGCTAACAACTCAGTTGTTAACGTTCCAACATTGCTAAACAATGATTCTGCTGTTAACAGCACACCAGATACTCCAGCAGCAACATTGAACATGGCTGCAGGTGCTCTTGGTGACGCACCAGTAGAGCGTGTACTTATCGCAGTTGGACAAGCTCCAGCTCAAATCGGTACATCAGCAGCTTTCAATGATCCAGCAGCAACAGGTTCAACACCAGTTGTATCAGTTGGAACAGGCTCAGTAACTACTGTTGCTCGTAACAAGGAGCGTGTATACGTTGCTCGTCGTGTTGTTTCTATTGATACAACAATGCATGCACTCAAGCGTGATGCAGCAACTGTGTTCCCAGTGAATTTCCGTTGCTTGCCAGATTCAGATGCAAACTATGCAGGTGCAGAATACGGTGTTGTTATTGACCGTGTATACGGTACATTCTAAACAAAACTTAATATACAACTTAATACAGAATTTCAAGCCCCGTCAGAAATGGCGGGGTCTTGAATTTGTCTTGACTAACTATCTTGGTATAATTTAACTAATAATAAAGGAGCTATAAATTGGCAACAACAGTATATGATGTAGTAGAAATTGAACTAAGTGACGGATCAATCGTTACTCTAAAACCTCTGCCTATTAAGCAGCTAAGAAAGTTCATGGAGATTGTTAACTCCATGGGAATTGATGAAAGCAAAACAGAACTTGATGCAATGGATCAGTTTGTTGACGCAGCAATCGTGTGCCTAGAAGGACTAGGAAGAGCAGATTTGGCTAATAAAGATAAGTTTGAGGAATTGGTTGAAGTTCCTACCATGATGAAGATTCTTGAAGTTGCGGGTGGGTTAAAACTAACAGACCCAAACCTTCTGGGAGCGGCTCTAGTTGGGACGAACTAGATCTAAGCTCCTTAGAGTCTGAAGTTTTTGCTTTAGGTCATTGGAAAAATTTTGATGAGCTAGAGGAAAATCTCTCTATTCATGAACTTAATGCTTTGATAAAAACATTAAGAGCAAAAGAAGAAAGAGAAATGAAGTTCCAAGCAGCAATTGCTGGTGTAGATTTGGATGAACAATCCAAAGAACCCGAAGATGTTGCAGCTCTTCAAAATGCTCACACAGCATCTAAAGAAGGTTTTGGAGTGGGTGAAGGACTAGGCTTTATGACAATGGAATGATGGAGGTGAGACAATAACTTGGCAAAAATAGAATTAAATATAGTTGCTCTTGGTGATTTCTCTTCCGTTAATAATCAAATCAAGGCCCTTCAATTACAAATTGATGCACTTAATAAAGGTGTGGCGGGCGTTGGATTAGGCCAACAACTTACAAAAGATCTTAATGCAGCACAAGCAGCATTTAAATCAACAATGCTTTCAACTGGACAGTTTACTATGCAAACTGTCAAGATGGCATCAGAAACAGAAAAATTTGGTCAGTCACTTGTATCTGGAAAATTAAGGCTTTCCGAATACTTTAATATAATAACTGGTAAAGCAGGACAAGCAACTGCATCAATGAATGCACTTGCAGAATCACAAATAAAACTTAATAATTCTGTAGTTGTTCAAAACAAACAAGGCTTTTTAGATGTTTACACACCAACAGCATTTAATGGTGTAGCACAAGCTGAAGAACTTGTAACTATGAAGGCTGCATTAATGCAGAAAGCCATTGAAGGTGGCTCAACAGCACTTATTAATTTTGGTAAAAATACACAATGGGCGGGTCGTCAGTTAACAGTTGGTTTAACTATGCCTATGGTTTTGTTTGGTGCATCAGCAGTAAAATCATTTAAAGATACCAATACAGAACTTACAAGACTTCAAAGACTTTATGGTGAAGGTTTAACACCTCCATCACAAGCAGAACTTGACGCTATATCTAAGCAAGTCCTAGATTTAGGAACTAAAATTGCTCAAACAATGGGTATTGCACAAACTGAAACTGTTAAAACTGCAGCAAACTTTGCTGCTATGGGTAAGCAAGGTCAAGATCTTCTTAACATTACTTATCAGGCAGAACGTTTGTCAAAGCTTGGAGGAGTAGATTCTCAAGCAGCAACTAATGCAATTGTTGCTCTTCAAAATGTTTATAAAATTAATACAGCGGACCTAGCAACTGCTGTAAACTTCTTGTCTGACGTACAGAAGCAAACAACAATGTCACTTTCTGACATGACCGAAGCAATTCCACGTGTTGGCCCAATTATGCAACAACTTGGTGGAACTTATAAAGAAACAGCTGTAATGCTTCTTGCAATGAAAGAAGCAGGTGTTCCAGCAGCCCAATCTGCTAACGCACTTAAATCTGCAATGGCATCTATAATCGCTCCAACAACAGCAGCAAAGAAAGAGTTCCAATCATTTGGAATAAGCCTTGATGCAATTAAAGGTGCTGGCGGACCAGTACAAATGATTCAGGCTTTACAACAAGGCTTGCAAAATCTTACCCCACTTGTTAGAGAACAACTTATTGAAAAACTATTTGGTAAATTCCAATTTGCTCGTGTATCAGCACTTATTGAAAACTTTGGCAAGGCGGGAAGCCAAACAATTAACGCATTAAAGATTGCTAATGCTACATCAAGTCAATTAGCAACACTTGCAAATCAAGAAATGAAGCAAGCAACATCTTCTGCTTCCGCACAATTAGCAAGAGCATTAGAAGGAATTAAGGCTACCCTTTATCCAATTGGACAAAAATTTGTTGAAATGGGAACTATAGTTCTTAATGTTGCAAATAAAATTGGCAAAGCATTTAGTGATTTGCCTTCTCCACTTAAAGGATTTTTTGGATTTCTATTAGTTGGTGCAGCATTAGCTGGACCACTCATCATGTTAACTGGTTTGCTTTCCAATTTTGCTGGTTATATTCTTAAGACTGTTGGTAATATAAATAAGCTTGCTCACGGTGGCATGACTCTTAAAGAACTTCTAACACCTGAAATTGTAGCATCACAAAAAGCAGCAGAGCTTTTTTCAAATCAAATAGTTAATGATGTTGATGCAGTAGATCTTCTTTCACAAGCAATTCAAAGATTAACAGAATCTTTGTCTGGAATGTCAACAGCAATGAATACTGGAACTCTTGAAGAAAAAATTAGCACAGCCGCCGCTGTTGCACAAAGTCAACTTGTTGGCGGAAGATTAAGTTCAGGAACACTACCTTCACTTCCATTAATTAATACTAGAACACAAGATGATTTTGCAAGAATGGATAAAGCACACGTTGGAATTTCTCAAACACTTTCAAAAGAAGAAGCTGCAGCATTGCTGCCAGAACTTACTGCTGTACAACAAACAAGAGTTAATCAAGCACTTACTGCAATAGAAACAGGTGCAGTAAAAGAAGAGCAAATATTGTTTAATCTACTTGATAATTTTGTTTTAAACCTAAGTCATAGTGTAAACGAAGCAATGAAACCTTATGCTCAAAGACCAATTTATGACGAGTCTGGTAATTTGATAAGAGCTGGAAAAGAAAGTAAAGGAATAGCGAGAGAACAATTTATTTCTCAAGAATTAACTCCTTCAGTTTATACTTCAAATATTTTGCAAGCTAAAGAAAAAGGTGTTCAGGTAACTAATGAACAAATAGCAAAATTTAGTCAAGCTATGAATTTAATTACAGAAGACATTTTATTGTCTGATGATCAATTTAAAATATTAAAAGAACCACAACTTGCAGCAGCATATGATCAGTCAATAAAAAAGGCAATAGAAGTATTTACTGTTATGGCTCAAAATGGGGAAGAAGATGCTGCAGAAATGCTTAAGCTTGCACAAGCTTTTCAAGAATTAAGAAATTATACAACACTTGAAATTACTGGCCCATTATCAACTATGGGTATAAAAGGTGGCGGTAGTTCTGGTGCAACTCAAATTAGAGGAGCAGCTTTTCCAGGGGTATCAACATATGAAACTGCTGGAGGAACTAGAGCAGAAATTGTAGCAATGGCAGCAGAAATTAGAGCATCTGGAAGTATTATTGATCAATCTTTTGCTGATGCAATATTTGCGGAAAGAGAATTAATTGTTAATGCTGTAAATAAAGTTGGGGAAGAAGAAATAAAAGCTGCTGAAACAATAGGAGAAGAAGTTGGATCCGTTGCAGCAGAATCTCAAATTACTGCTATGCAAATTAAAATTAATCAAATGATCCCTTCTTTGGTAAAAACAACATCAAGCAAACTTACAGCAGAAAGTAGTATGTTTGCACTTCCTGGATTTGAAGCTGGTCAAGTTTATCAATCAAGTATGCAAAAACAAATTGAATCAATGTTCCCAGCCATGATGCAAAGTGAAGCAGAAATTTTAACAGCAGAAAGCAGCATGTTTGCAATACCTGGAGAAGCAGCAGGAGATTCTTGGCTTTCAGCATTCATGACAAGAGTCAAAGGTGCTGGATCTGCAATAGGTTCTACTGTTTCAAAAGTAGGAGGTATGGGCAAGGGTGGAGCAATGGGTATCGCATTAGGCGGTACCATACTTGGACAGACACTTGCTGGAAATAAAAATAGTGCAGTAAGCACTGCTGGCACAGCAGTAACAGCTGGTGCAAATGCTGCAATGATAGCTTCATTCTTACCAGAAGCTGGAACACCGTTGCTTGGTGGGGCACTAGCTATGCCAGGTATCGGTGTAATTGTAGGAGGTGTAATTGCTGCGACTGTAGCAATTAAAACACTAAGCAAGATGATGGCTGATGCCAAGGCACATAATGATGCTATAGCAGCTTCATTTAAGGCAAGTGGTGATGCAATATCTGTTTACGGCGGAACCATGAGAAACACCACTCAGGCCGTTTATAGTTTTAATATGGGTACAGCAGAAACCCAAAAAGCATTAAGTCAAACAGCACAAGATGTTGAAAATATAACTAAGCTTAAGCCTACAGATGCGTTACGACAAATTGGAGATTTGTTAAAGGGCGGAACTACAGCAAGTGGAATTATAGGAACAGTAGAACAATTTGCTGCAGCACAAGTTGCCAATGGAATGGATCCAAAGGGTGTAAGCCAAATGGTAACTGATTTACTTACCTATGCTGGCAAAACACAATATCTAAGTGCTGCACTTAAAGAAGTTACTGGCAATACAAAAGATCTTTCAACCGCCACAGATACATGGCTGCATAAGTTAGTAACAGCAAATGGCTTTATGCCAATAATGACTACTGATTATAGTCAACTTAATACACAACAAAAAGCACTTTCTGATGCAATGTTAAGTATTTCAAATACACTTGCAAATAGTCAAACACCAATGTCAACAGTTACAGATTTGTTAAAATCTATGGGTACCGCAGCAGCAAACTCTAAAGATGCTGTAGTTGCTTTGCAAGCAGCTTTAATTAATGTTGGTCAAGCAGGTGCTGCAAGTAATGTAGGTACTTGGTTTGGACAAGGCATGACAATGGCAGATATTCAAATGATGCTAATGCTTGGAACAAAAGGATCTCAATATACTGCAGGCTTGCAAGATTCAAATAAGCAACAGCTTATGGCAAGTTTAAAAAATGATGTTACAAAATATTATACAGACCAAGCACAACAATCTGTTGATGCAGCAAAAGCTGGTCTTGCATCTGCTCAAAGCAATCTTACAAAAGCACAAGCTTCTGCTGCTTTACAAGCAAGTACAACTTCAGGATTAACAAATGCACAAAAGAAGCAATTGCTTCAAGATAATGCAAGAGTAAAAGCTTTGGATGCACAACTTGCAACAATGAAATTACAAACTCAAGAACTTAAAGCACAGCAGCAATACAATCTTTCTCAAGCAGACCTTGATAACCAAATTAGATTAGCACAAGCTTCTGGAGACTTTTTGCAAGCTAATTTGTTAAGACAACAAAAAAATGCAAATACAACAGATTTTAATACAACTAATCAACAACAAGACCTTCAAAATCAAAAAGATGCATTGTCTCAAGAGATTGCTGGATTAAATCAAATTGTTGCAGATTTTAAAACAAAAACACAAACAGCAGATAATTTGCAAACATACAAAGATGCAATTACATTGGCTGGTAAAGGTGTTGCAGATGCTTTAAAGAATCAAAAGAATTTGCCATCAACACTTGCAGATATATTTAAGAATCTTGGAATATCAGATACCAATCCATTGGCAGTAAAAGTTGTTGCTGACACTACAGCTGGACCAAATGGTAAAGGTCGTCAATATGGTGCAAATGCTTTTGGCACACCGCCAACTGGAGCAAAAGCTGGTCAAACATGGACTGATCCAGTAAGTCATTTGAAATTTACATTTAATCCAGGAATACCTGGCAAGGGTGGTCCTTTCTGGACAGCACCAGATGGAACCAGATTGGATGTTCCTAATAAAGCACGTGGCGGATTTATATCTGGACCAGGAACTTGGACATCTGATTCAATTCCAGCAATGTTGTCAAATGGTGAATTTGTAACTAATGCTGCTTCTGTCGCTAAGTATGGAACATCATTTATGAATTCAATTAACAATGGAACATTTAATCCTAAGTTCCCAACAGTTGGTGCACCAAATGTTCCAACAGCAGGGGGTGCGGGAATTGGCGGAGCAGTGTATAATATAACTGTGAATGCTCAAACAAGTGCCAATACAGATGAAATAGTCAAGGCAGTTACAGATAGCATCAAGCGTATGGATAGTATGACATCAACCAACAGGAGAATCAGAGTATAATGAGTAATTATTCTAATACAGGCGTATTCTCAATACCTATTGGTGTACAAGTATCTATAGATTATGATCCAATTGCTCAGACGGGAACTTGGTATAAGCTTTCCGACCATAACCGCCAGCCTATTGGCGTATCTTATGAATTAGTTGAACAAGCAGACAGAATGGCAAATGGAACACTTCGCAAGTACGTCATCGCTAGAAAGTTTAAGATCACCACAGATTGGAGAGATTTTCCAACCCTTGACACCAACTTGGTTGACTATGACTTTTCTAATCCAACAAATACAGCCCACGCTGCAGCATGGATTAAAGCTTTTTATGAGATCAATGCGTTTCAACCAGTTTATGTAAAGCTTATGTATGCTCAGGAACCATCAAGTTTAAGTTCTATCCCAGCCATACCATCAAGTGCTTATACAGATTCAATAAATACAACAGGCCAGATATATCACTCATATATGACAACGTTCACATATGACGTAACAAAAAGAAGGCAGGGTTACGATTACGTAAATCTTAAAATAGAATTTACGGAGATTTAAATGCTCGGTACACAATCAGTACAAAGTTATTTTCAGAACAATACAGCACAAACCCTACCTTTGGTATCTGCTGAATGGAATTATAATTTAATTTATAATACATTTGCTACATTTAGCGGTAATGGTCAAGCTATAACTCCAACAATAACAGATACAGCCGTATGGGTTAAATACGGAAGCAATTTATCTTTGGTGCCAGGGCAAGATGGTTATAGCTCTCCTGCCTTTACAGACCTATCATCTTTGGGAATGTATGTTTCTGTAACGGATCCAAACTATACAACAAATAGATCAAATTTTGAAGGTAAGGCAAGCTTTAATGTAATAGCCCCTTCTAAAATTGCGGGTTGCTATAAGATAGTTTTTTACGCAAGATCTACAAGCTCAGACATAATTAATCTTTCAACCAATGCTTCAAATTCAAATGGAAGTTTAAATTCAACAACATTTACAATTCTTGACAACTTTAGTTGGCAAAAAGTAACATTAGTAGCAGGAGTAAAACCAACAGATCCTGCCTATCAAGATATTAATTTAACTTTTGATTTTACAAATACAACTTTAAGTTCTGTGGGAACTTGGGGTATAGAGATATCTCAATTAAGAGTATATCAAATAACTTATTTTGATTATTGCTATGGCAACATGTGGCCTACAGACAGTGTGTTCACCTACTTTAGACCAGGCGAAAGTTATGTAACATCAGGAAACTCATCTATACCAGAAGTTACCAGAACTATATCCAGTGTCCCGTCGCAATGGACCAACGCAGCTCCATGTAGCCCGATTGTTTATTCTCCAAGAACTTTATTTTCTGCTAATTCAAACCCAGCATATAAAAACGGAATACTTTCTCCTATGTCAAAGTACAAGTATTTTGTTTCAGAAGTCCCCTCTGGATCAACATCAATTGGCGGGGTTTATGATCAACTCTTGTCAGTTAACAAGATAGTTATTAAATTTAATATAAGTCAATCAATACCAGATAACGTATTAGTTTCTTTATATAACCCATCATCAAAAATTGCAGTATCTACAGTTACAATACATTCATCTGACATCAAGTCTTCAGGCATATGCGTACTTTACTGGAATGGCACTGCATGGACAACAAATAAATGGACATGGGCACCAGACTCATCATCTCAAATGCCAATAATAAATTCGTCTGGCCAGATATCAAAATCTCAGACTATTAATCAAATTGTTATTACACAGTTGTCGTCAACTGTTATTTCAAATTATAAAACAAGCTCGTATAACGTATCTAGTTCTTCAAGTGTTCAATCTGAATTTTCAAGATTACAGGTTATTGAAATATCCCCTAGACTTGAACTTGACCTATCATCATTTGTTGTTGAGCAGGATATTCAAAAAACATTAGATGCAAAGAATACGCCATTGCCAATCTCATCTATGTCTGCTAATTCAGCAACGGTACACCTAAGTAATATTCCTATATCTGGACCAAATAATACTCCGTATTCAATTTTTTCAACAAATGCTAATGATACTTATACAACTCCGCTAAAAAACTTGATTGTTAAAAATGTAAAGTTTTATATTAATCACTATATTCCAATATCAAGTGTAGATTCGCAAGCAAACAGAATTATTCCAGGCGGGGTATTTTATACGGACACTTGGGATAACACAGATCTTAAAGTAGCAAAAGCTAATTGTCTAGATGTAGTTAAGTTCTTACAAACAATATCAGTAAATGACTATGTTGCATATGAACAAAACTTGGTAGACATATTCTCAAATCTTATGGATTCCTCTGGCTTTACAGATTACAATCGTGACGAACTTGTATCAGTTTTAACAGACAATAATCAATATCTAACTGCAGGATATTTCTTTGCAGATTCTGCTAATAAAACAATATACGATGTTCTACATGAAGCTTTTATGGCTTATCAGATAGGATCGTATGTTGATGAGTTCGGAGTACTTAGGTTTATTAATCTAAATAAAATTTTAACTACAAATCAAGCTTCTACTTCAATTGCAGATAATAGTATTGTGGTTGATACTTATAATGAAAATATTAAAACAAAAACTGGTAAAGTAAGAATGCTTTACCGTGCACCGCAAAGAAAGATGTCTGTCACTCCAATTACCGTACAAAATGACAACACAACAATACTTAGCCAAGCACCAGATATTATTTGGAAGCAAGATACAGAAGACCTTGTTCCATTTAACTATTTGCTTGAACCAATTACAACATTTTCTCAAAACTATTATCGGGTTGATCCAAATAGTTTAAATGAACTTTTTTATACAACAACAACCGATCACGATAACTATGCGATTATTGAAGGCGAAATAATATCAACAGGCGATAAAGAATGGACGTTAACAGATAAGAATACCAATATTTCAAGAACTGTATCTGTATCTAATCAAAATGATTTAACAAATGAAGTTGCCAGCTTTTCTAATTATTATTCATCAACAAGTATAGCAAAGACGCCAACTGGTAGATTTGTTAATGTTAAAAGAGGTTTGTTTGGAACTAAGGCATCTACACATACACCGATGACTGGCAATTTTTCTTCAAGATTCCAAGGTTATACATATACATCAAACGGCGGGACAATGAATTATGCACAATCATTTACTATCAATGGCAACGGATTAATTCAATGCCCAGTATTATCTCCATTCCAAATAGCTATAGCTTTTCCAAACTTTGATTTAGATCAAGGTTATTCAACTTATTCAACAAAGTTTAGATTCCCATCAAAAATTGTTGGTTCCAAAATGATAGCTGGATTACAAGTTGGAGTTTCTGCATCTTTAAATAACACAGGAGCTTTATTTGCAGAAATTGAGGTAAGTTCTGACAAGCCAAATAAATATTTGTTGAGATATGGAACTTTGGGAACATCATCTCCAACCAAAGACATCACTGGAATTATTAATTCTGATATGTTAAACCAATCAACAACTCCAATATTTGCTACAAAAGAAGCGGGCATGATAAGGCTTAAAATAACACGTGCAGATATTTTACAGTCTGATGGAGTTACTGTTTTAAGTCAAGTAGCAATTTATGTTAATAACCATAGAATCTTAACTGGTTTGCCAGTCAGTTTACTAGGTCAAGCAGGAACAAAATTTGGATTCTACGCACTTGGAGACGGAACAGCTTCTTCATCTGTTGAATTTGCAGAACTATATGCTTGTGAAAGAGCACTTGATGAACAAGTTAATTATCATTTCCAATCATTTGCATATCTTGATAATTTAATTGCTGATAAAAGATCTGTTGAAAAATTCTATATGGCTCAAGCACAACCACAGATTATCGGCCTTAATATATATGATGTTCAACTAAGTGCCACTCCTTCATCTGGGGCGGAACCGCTAAAGATTATGTACAATCTTTATTATCAAGATCAGTCAGCAGCTGGATCCCCAACAAACTATATTACTGTAAATGAAAATGCTTTGTCTTATTCAACCATAGCAAGTTCAGGATTCCGAGCAAAGTTTGCCATTGCCAATAATTCACCATATGCTGTATGGACTAAAACTGGCACAGAATATAAACAAGCCGTATCAGCACAGTTTGCTTTGTTTTCAAGAAATATGATAGTTCTTACAGATCAACAAACTCTTGAAAAAGTTCTTAATCCTCAAAATGTAAATGAAGTTGTAGAATTACAATCGGACTGGGTTCAGTCTAAAAAGTCTGCAGATTCAATACTTAAGGTGCTTGCAAATGCAACAGATTCTTTCAGTAAAGATATAACATTGTCTATATTTGGTAACCCATTAATTCAGGTTGGCGATATTATATCTCTTACATATGGAATTAAAAATATTAAAAACTTAAACTTCTTTGTACAAGGAGTTACGCAAACATTTAAAAATGGTTTGCAAACACAGCTTACACTCAACCAAATAACTTATAGTGGATCTGGTTCTAGTTCAAAGAAATCAAATTTCCCAAATGCACAGACTATAGCAAATTCTTCAGGTCAGGTTTCAATTAATCCTTCATACGGATCAACTACTGGAGGAGATATAATAACTGTTTCTGTAAATTCTTTACCAGCATCTACACCGTTTACATCTACTAATTTGCCTACTGTAAACTTTGGCAATCAAGGTGGTTATAATGTTACATATTTAAATAAAAATACTGTTACTGTTGCAACTCCCCCACATGCTGCTTCATCTGTTCCAGTTACGGTTTCATTTAATGGATTTACTTATAACACTGCACAGTACTATGCTTTTACATACAAAACTGTTCCGCCAACCGTAGGTGCTATAACGGATCTAGCTGTTTATTCTGATGTTTATAATCCTACAACTAAAAAGTATGATGTGGCATTGTCGTGGACTCAACCATTAAATAGTAATGCTTATGATTATTCAATAAGCATGCAGTCTAATGTGCAGTCAGATAATAGAAGCGGAAATAATTTAACATATCCATTTGAAGGCGTAACTGGACTTCCTTACAATATATCATTTGACGATGCAACTTCAACACCAACTCTGGGCGGTGGATTAAAGGGCGGTCAAATATATAGCTTCACAATAACCCCAAAAAATATAACGGGCGGTACAGTAAACTCAGTTGGACAGTCTATGACAATATCAATTAAGATTGGAACAGATGTAACCCAATCTACTGTTCCAGTAACCGTAGTGTCTCCAGTAGTAGGTGAAATAGATGTATCTGGGTTCCAAATAACTGGAGCAGGATCTTATAGCGTTGTTTTGTTAAATCATGATACACAAACGGTTATATCAACAAGAAATCTTGAAGGATATACAACAAATCACTTTACTGGTTTAAGTTCAAGTTTAACTTACGATGTTAAAGTTTACGTATACTCTGGAACTTATCAAAGCGGACAACTTTTAGGTACTGGCAGTGCAGTAGGTATTAAAGCTGATGGATCTAATATCCCTTCAACAAATACTCACGGAGGTCCACCAGCAGTACCAACACTTTCATCTGGATACGGAAATGTTGTGCCTCATACATATAATTCGGACGGTACTGTTAAATTTAATCTTGCAATTACTCCAGACACTACAAACAATCCGCCACTTGCATATAATGTTAAGGTATCTCCAAATCAATATGGAAATTCATTTATAACTTATCCAGCAATAGCTGTATCAAGTCTTTCAACAGATAATTCTGGCAACCTTTTGTACACAATACCAGATTCTTTTCCAACAAAAGTTTTATATCAAATAACTATATCTGCAACAAATAATAATGGAACAAGTGCACAGTCTGACCCGCCGTATACAACTGGAACCGTACCAGCCGTAAGTACGACTGGAAATATAGTTGTAACAAATATTCAAGCATCAGGCAATTTAAATGTAACTTGGACTGGAGATACAAGTTTTACAAATTATGTAGTTACTTACAGTGCAGGAACAAATATTATTCAATACGCAATAAATCAAAGAAATGGATTTGCACCATTAATTAATGGTTCTTATTTGGCGGGACTTTCTTCTGATGGAGTAAGTTTTAGTGATTCTGAAGTTGCACAAAATGTATTTAAAGCTGGAGATTCTGTTAATATTTCGGTACAGCCATACAGCATTATTAATGGAGTGTCTACTGCAGCACAAAACACTTCAATTAATTATACAATACCAGCTCAAACATCAAGCGGTGGAGGAGGAACAACATACAATATTCCAATTCCAACTTTCAGTCTTCCAATTGCACAAAATTTTCATGAATATCCCGATGGAACTGTGCATCACGAATCTGGCGGATCCTGGTATTGGTATGATGCAACGCCAACACCAGATTACACATCGTATTCTTGGGCGTGGGAATTTTATGCGGGTAAAACATCTGCAAGTGGAAGCCCAACAAGTAGTGGAAATCTTTCTACACCAAATGGCGGATCGGGACTTTATTTTATAGTTCAAACATCAACTACTGGTAAGGTATATCTAAGAATAAGACAGGTTGTTTTGGGCAAAGATGGCAACACTTATTATGGCTCGTGGTATGGCCAAGCAGCCACATTTACCTAAAATACGCTTAGAATGATATAATTGTCATAGTTTAGGAGAATAATGGTAGACGTAACAGATAATAATAAATACATATATCCATTAACCCCGCAATCAAGGGGTAAATTTGTTATTGCTGATACAGATCCAAACAACACCCCGCTCGGCAGAGCAAAGCTTGAAGCCCTTTATGGGGCGGGAAACGTTGTGGTTGTACCACATAAAGAATTCCTAAGTTATGTAGGCACAGACCTAGATCTAATATCTTTATATAGTTCAGAAAACTTTAATCCATTATCAGTATCAACTACAAATACTCCAAGTGTTCAGACTCCATCAATAGTTGGTGGCAATATAACCCTGACACCTCCAACAAACCTGTCCCTAGGCCAATATCAATTGGTGGCTGGAACTGCTGGAACAAATACAATATCAATCCCAGTTTTATTTAACACTGTGGCGGGAGCAGATGGTTATGAAATTACTTACTCAACAGTAACTACATCATCCACAGGTGCAGTTACTAATGTTGTAACAACTGCTTCAACAGCTGGCAATATTGTGGTATCATGGAATGCGATTTCAAATGCAACCAATTATGTATTTACTGCTACTAATATAGCAAATAACCAATTTTCAAATGCTTTGGTAACGCCATCATCGGGAGCAACTACTGTGACAGAATCAATGACTGTCCCAACTGGAGTATATCAAGTTACAATCACTCCTTATAATGCACAAGGTTTGGCAGGAACGTCATATATTACAGGAAATATTTCGGTATAGGGAGAATAATGTTAAAGGGAACTTACGTATTTAAACAAGATGGACAAGAAATAGGAAGATCTGAAAATGTCATTACTACTAATGGCAAGACTGCAATACTGCAATATTTAAGCGGATCTTTATCTGAATGGGCATCATCAATAGCTGTAGGTGCAATGCCTTCTGCAATAGCTCCCGCAAATACAGCACCAGCAGTTTCAGATTTAGCCCTTGCATATGAAGTTGCCAGAAGTGCTGTAACCTTAAAGTCTTTTCAAATAGCAAGTCCTAATCTATTAATAGTAAAAGGAACCCTGGACTCATCTCTTTCTGCTAATATATATGAGGTCGGAGTATTTCCAATAAGTACTACAAATGTATTTGGAAACAGGGATACATTAATCCTAACTGATTTTTCAACACCAAATGATTGGACGGTAGCAAGCGGAAGTATTACAACGAATGCTTATGCTGCACAAAGCACAATATCTCCAAGAGTAGGTTTGTATAGTTTAAATATGGCTGCAAATACTACTATAACAAATAGTAACTTTTTCTTAAACCTATCTTCTTATACACAACTTGATAGTTTAAATATACTAGCTAATGTTGGGTCAGGAAGTTCTGGAACATTGACTGCAACACTTACAGATGTAAATGGAGCAACAGTTTCCACAACCTACAGCTTTAGCGGAACTGGTTATCAAATATTGTCTGCAAGCTTCCCATCAACCATATCTTCTTTATCTACAGTTAAATCAATATCATTAAGTACATCTGGCAGTTCATCAGCAATTACTGTAGACGCAATAAAAGTTTCAGTATTGGGTGAGATTACAAATACGACGGGAATTGTAAGTAGATCTATTCTAACAACACCTATTGCAAAAACATACGGTATACCGTTAGACATAGAATATTACTTGCAATTAAGTTAGGATAACAAATGGCAACTAATGCACAATGGACACCTGCATCAACTACCCAAACATCGTTAACTCAAACAGGGTTAACTCCAGGTACCTCCTATGTGCTTTTAGTTAGAGCTTATAAAAATAATGCGGATGGAACTAGAACCTATTCAGATTATGCTTCAATCCCATTTAAAGCTTCAGATGTAGCCCCAAGCGGATTAAATGCCCTTACAGTAAATAATGGAACAGATATACTTTTGAATGGTGGTTCAATATTTGCACAAAATACAAACAACCCATTCCCAACAAATCTGGGCAAGTTTAATGTAGTTACAGGTACAACAACTGGCACAGGCGTAGTAATGAATAATACTGGTATTGCTGCTTTTAAACAGGGCACAAGAGAGTTTTATTTAAATGCAGCAACAGGAGATGCGTATTTTGCAGGAACAATTACTTCTCCAGCAATTCAAAGCACAAACTATTCACCATCAACATTGACTGATGGTTCTGCATACTCAACAGCTGGAACATATATTAATTTAAATAATGGTTCAATTACCTCTCAAAACTTTAGAATTGATTCCTCTGGTAATGCTTTCTTTAAAGGAGATGTTTCTGCTGCAACAATTAATGGACAATCTACAGTTTCTTATATAAACTCAACTGCAACTACTGTTGCACAAACTGCTGCAAATGGTAAAAATAAAATTTATTATAGTACAGGTACAACACTAACTACAAGCTATGCACCAAATGGAGTACAATATACAGTTACTACTGCTTCAGGAAGCAGTTCTCAATCCTCTACATTTCCTTCATCAATACCAGTTGGAGGAGTTACTTCTGGGGTTACTTTAGGATTAGCTGGAGATACTTGGTTTTCATATAATAGTGCACATATTGTTATTGCACAATATATATGCAATGGCGGTACCTCTTGGACACAAGTCCAAGTTAGTGGATTAACCATAGCAAATATTGATGCTGGAGCCATCACTGGTGGCACAATTAGTGCTTCAATTTCAATGACTTCTCCATATATTTCTGGTGGAACAATTAGTGGTGCAGTAATACAAACTCCAGGATATTTGCAAGCAGGCAAGTACGGTTTAGCAATGACCAACACTGGATCAGATTCATTGTTTTTTAGTTATGGAACAACTCAAGTAGCATCAATATCTGCATTCAGTACAAGTGGAATTTCAATTCAAAATTTAAGTAATGGTGGCACAAATAGCTCTTTGATAGTTGGACCAAGTCCTTCAAATGACTATTTTTCTGTTGTAAGCGTAATTAATGGAAATCCTTCATATGGTGGATCATCGGGTCACTTAAGAAATATTTGGGCATCTCCACTATCATTAAATGCTTCTCCAACAGGAGGATCTTCTGGAGATATTTGGGTGGGTTGGTAAATGCCTGCTAACATAAATGCTGGTGGAACATGGCAAAAAATATCTAAAATTTGGGCAAACGCTGGTGGAACTTGGCAGCAAATTCAAAAAGGTTGGGTAAATGCTGGTGGAACCTGGGAATTATTTTATTCGGGTAGTGGTTTACAACCACCTGCTTCAATTTATGCATATCCTTTAGGTGGCAATGAAGTAGAGGTTACTTGGGGCAATGCCACTGCAGATTCTGGTTATACATTAACATATGATCTTTATAGAAATACAACGGGGTCCACTCCCTCCTCTGGATCAACACCTTTTTCATCTGGAATTTCTTATACTTCTTATGTTGATACAAATGTAACTGTAGGATTAACTTATTATTATTGGGTAAGATCAGTAGAAACAAGTGGTTCAACGATAAATAAATCTATTTGGGTTGGCCCAGCATCTGCAACAGTTATTTCAGAATCTTCATTATCATTTTCATCAATTACATTTTCTAATTATACCAGCATTGGATACACAGCTTCTTGGACATATACAAATCCAACCAGTTCAAATTTTTCTTATGTTGCTTTTGATAATGCAAGCTCTTACACTACTGCAAGCAACCCGCTAGGCTCTTTTACCGCAAATGCAAATTCCTCTGGAGTTGCAGCAAGCATAACTGTATCATCATTGCCAACATCATGGTCATCAGATACTCTTTATTTACAATCTTCTGATGGAACTGTAACTCAAACAGGACAAGCAGTAAATCCAAATCCAAATGGTTATGCTGCCTATGTTGATTGTACTGGAACAAGCGGAAATTATTTTGGTACATATGGAACTCCACCAAATCCTCCTACAACAGGTCACAGCTATAAAGTAGGAACAGTGCCCAGTACTGGTTTAAGTTCAAATGAAATTATTAGTTATTTGGGTGTACCAGCTGCTTGTTCAGGATTTCCAACGCCAACCCCAACATCAACGTCTACTTCAACTCCTACATCTACCACAACGCCTACACCAACTTCAACGCCTGCACCATGTCCACCGTCAACTGGCGGTCCATATACAGCAACAAGAGCAACTGATGCCACTTGTGCAGATTTAGGTTTAATTTATGTTTGTACATCATATAATCAAATTATTCAATATTGCTTATCAGCAACTCCAACTCCTACATCAACATCTACTACAACACCAACGCCTACATCTACTACAACACCAACGCCTACATCTACTACAACACCAACGCCTACATCTACTACAACATCTACATCAACACCAGCACCAACTTTACCAGCTTGCCCAGGACAGGTAACAAATCCAACAAGCTATACATGTGCAGATTTAGGATTGCCTTATCTTGGAAATTATACACAATACAATATCCCTTATACATGGCAATGTTGTGGATCAGCAACACCAGCTCCAACTTCAACAAGTACTTCAACTTCAACAAGTACTTCAACTTCAACGCCAGCTCCAACTTCAACAAGTACTTCAACTTCAACAAGTACTTCAACTTCAACGCCAGCTCCAACTTCAACCTGTTCGCCAAACCAAGGTCAATCTTGTGGTCATTATGGCAATGGATTTTACAACTGTGCGGGACTTTGTGCTGGAGACCATTGCTGCTAATTATTGACATCATTTACTTACAATGATATAATAAATAAAAAAGGAGTAATTTTGAAAAAGTATTATAATTTAATTATAGATAAAGAGATTATCCCCTTTGATTATGTTGAGATAGATCCAATTACGCAAATTCCATCTGATGAAGTATCTGCTATGTATGAAGTTATGTTTAATTCATCTAATAAATTTATTGATATTTCTTCTTTGCCGTATGATCCAATTGTTGGCAGTGAATGGGATGGAACAAATTTTTATGATATTGGGGGAGTGATTTCAATAGATTATAATAAAACTAATTTAACAAGAATAGCTTTTCTAAAAGATTCAACTTATTTAGGAAGAATAATGTATAATCAAACTGATAAGGCAAAGATGTTGATTGCAGCATTGTTAAGCCAACCCAAAATAGTATTAGATAGGATAGAGTAATGTCTGAAGAAAAAACACCTTGGCAGTTATGGAAAGAACAAAATGCAGGAATAGATCCAAAAATCTTACATAAAGAAAATAATAAAAAAGATGTAAAGCCATGGGATATTTTAAACCCTAATACACAATGGGATTCTGAAGAAGGCGAAAAAAGATATGAAATATGTAAGGTTTGCCCAGAATTAATTAAATTAACAAAGCAATGTAAAAAATGTGGTTGTTTTATGAATGTAAAAACAAAAATGAAAGAAGCAACTTGTCCAATAGGAAAATGGTAATTAGATGTTTGAATTTGAAGAACTTGCCACGGGTATTGTAAGTTATACCAATGTAATTGAAAATCCAGAAGATTTTATTAATGATCTTGAAGGATTGGTATTAATAAATAATTTAGCTTGGGCGGATGCTGGTCAACAAACTGGTTATGAAAATGGTGTGGTTAAAAGCATAAGAGATTGCAAAACAATATCTTTGCCTCCTATTGATAATAATCAACCATTAAGAGAAACTACCCCTTATGCACAAGTAATGGTTCATGATTTTTTAAATGAATCTTTGTATCCCGCAATTAATCATTATAAAAATTTATATGCAGCATCCCAATGGGCTGATTCAGAAGGATGGCAAATATTAAAATATGGTAAAAATAATCATTTTATTAATCATTATGATGATGCAAAATCTTATCCACGCACAGTATCTATGAGTTTTTATCTAAATGAAGATTATGAGGGCGGGGAAATAGAATTTGGTAGATTTAATTTAAAAATTAAACCAAAAGCAAATCAAATGATTATGTTCCCATCAAATTATATTTATAACCACACGGTTCACCCAGTTATATCTGGCACTAGGTATGCAGTAGTGGCATGGTGGAATTAATTAAATGTCTCAAATAAAACTAGTGCAGCTAGATCCAAATGGTTTATGTAATTCTGGCTGTTGGTTTTGTCCAGTAGCATACTCTCCTAATCCAGAAATTGGTAAAAAGAATATGCCTTTAGATACATTAATAGATATTTTAATACAAATAAAAAATGGAATTGGTGACTTTGTTGCTTCGGATTTTACATTTGTTTATACCGCCCATTATAATGAAGTACTTTTGTATAAAGATTTTGAGGGAATGTTAAAAGTAATGCGTGATTTACAATTTAGAACGATGGTTTTAACAAATGGTATTCCGCTTACTCCAGAAAAAACAGATTTAATAAATAATTATAAAGATGTTGTTGATTTAATTAATTTCAATGTACCTTCAGCTGACGCAGACACTTGGGCAAAAATGACTAATCGTAATCCAAGAATACATGATAAAATAATTAATAATATTTCTTATGCCACACAAGTTTTGCCTTCTCAGATGTTGTCCATACAAATAAATGGAATTAACGAAAGTTCTTTGCCAGAAAATGGTGGTTGGATGCAACCACTTGAAAATGCACCAAAGCTAAATTTATCAAATACCGACGGAGACTTAGCAACAGCATTTAATGATTTTAAAAGAATATTTCCAAATATAAATGTTTTTACAAATTCTGGACTGGTAGATCGTGCTGGTAATCTAGATGAAAATAGAGTAATGACTAATATGCCAGCTATTGAAAGATACAATAAAAAAGGAAGCAAAGTTATAGGATGTAGCAATATGGGAGATAGAACTCAAACTTGGCTACATGTTAACGCAAATGGTGATGTATTTATTTGTTGTAATGATTATAATTTTGAAACTGTTTTTGGTAATGTAAATCAATCTTCTATTAAAGAGATATGGGAAAGCGATTTAAGGCAAAAAACAATTAAGCATTCATTTGAAAATTTGTGTACAACTTGCTCCCATGCAATATGGGGAGATTGATGAAAAGCATATTTGTTCAAATAAGCTCATATCATGATTTAGAATTAAGTAAAACAATCATGAATGCTATTGAAAAATCTTCAGGAATAAATCAAATAAATTTTGGGGTACATTCAATTTATTATGAAAATAATAATATAGAAATACCAGATTTGCCAAATGTTAAATATGTTATTAGTAAAGCACCAGACAATATAGGTATGGGCCGTGGAAGAGCTATAGCACATCAATTTTATGCTGGTGAAGATTACTATCTTCAAATTGATTCGCATAGCAGATTTGATAATAATTGGGATTCATATTTAATTAATTTAATTGAATACTATAAATCAGAGGGAATTGATAAACCTTTAATAACAAACTATCCTAAACTTTATTGGTATGAAAATGATAAAGAAAAAATTAGAGAAATTGAAGATGTTGTAACACAGTTTTATTGGAAAGATCCAGAAGGCTTTAAAAATCATAGGATGCTTACCCAAGGAACTTATACTCCAAAAGAAAAAAACTATCATACAATAACGGTATCTGGCGGTTCAATTTTTGTTGAAGGTGAATTTTTAAAACCAAATGAACTTATATATGCTAATGGTGAAGAAGTTTTTATTGCTGCAAGAGCTTTTACTAGTGGGTATTATTTAATGGCTCCAACAAAACAGTTTATGTATCATTTATATTGGGAAGCTGATAAAGACAACAAAAGAAGAATTGTTTGGCATGATTTCTCAGAATTGTGTGCTTCCTTAAATGAAATTTCTAGAAATGAAATTTTTAATGTTTTATCAAATGGTTTAAAAGGAGAAGGTAGGCTGGGGGAAGAAAGAACTATTGAACAGTATGGCGAATACTGCGGGCTAGACTTTAAAAACGGATTGATATTAGATAATGGTGAAGATGTTATACGAAGATAAAATATTAGTAACTGGAGGATCTGGCTATATAGGGCAAGCCACAATGTCTCTTATACCTAAAGCAATAAACGCTGATTTAAGAGATAATGGTTATCCAGTCAATCTTTTAAATTATAACGATCTGTATTTTTACATGATGTCAAAAGAAATAAAAGCTGTTCTACACTTAGCTGCCTTTAAAAGCATAAATGATTCTTTAATTAATCCTGTAAAATATTATTATAACAATATGGTATCAAGCTTAAATATTTTAAAAGTTTGTAAAGAATTAAATATTCCAATTGTTTTTGCTTCAAGTGCTGCAATATATAACAATAGCAATCCATATTCAAAAACAAAAATGTTTTTTGAAGAAATAATTAAAGATTCTTTTGTTGACTATATAATTTTAAGATACTTTAATGTAGGTGGACTTATTAAAAATCCAAATGAATATCAGAAAGAAAATGTTTTTGATATAATTAGAGATTGTTTAAATTTAGATAAACATTTTACTTTAAATAAATATACATCTCCAAGAGATTATTCTCATGTTATGGACATTGCTGAAATTAATGTTGAAGCTTTAAAAATGGTTATGGGCGGGATTAAAAATAAAACATACGATGTTTACTCAGGTAGCAGCACTTCCTTAGATACAATAATAAACATGTATAAAGAAAAAGGTTTTAATATTAAAACAGTAGAAAATAGCAATGTTGTTGAAAAAGAAGTACAAATAAATAAAAATAGATTTCCTCATATAAACAAGTTTAATATTGAAGACATTATAGATTCAGAAATTAAGTATGGCGTTGACAAAAAATAAGTGCGTGTGCTATACTCTAAAAGACAGTGGGGAACAATATGGATAAAAATGAACTAATTATTACTGCATTAAAACAAAGATTAAGTGAAGTGATGGCAGGTTATGAAATGCAGATTGCAAATTTAAGAGCGGATTATACGATCTTAGTTGATTCTAATGATGAAAAAGATAAAACGACAGAAGAAATTTCTAGGTTGCTTAATGAAAAAACACAAATAGAAGAAACTTTGCGTGAAAGTATTCGTTTGTACGAAGAGGATATAAGGGTTTTAAAATTAAGATATGAAAAATTAGAAAAAACACATAATTCTTATAAAAAGAAAACAGAAAAATAATACAACAAAAAAGGATAAAAATGGAAAAAGCAGAGTTAGTTATAACGGCATTACAACAGCGTATTGGAGAAATAGTTTCAAATTATGAAACGCAGATTGCTATTCTTCGTGCAGAAATTACACAACTTATGGATAAGGATAATAGCAGTGATGCGTCTGCCCAAGCTATTTCAACAGCACCAGCAAATAATTCCTAAAAACTATAACCCTATAGTCCCTAGCGGATTAATTGCTCATACTGAGAAGGGTTATTTTTATATCAAAGGTAATAAAAAGTTTAAATTTGTATCTGAGAGGGCCATGCTTTCATGGTCCCTCCCAATTATTAATACAACAGAAAATAAACTAAGTAAACTTATTACCGCTGGTACTTTGGGATTTCGTGATGGAACTTTGATAAAAGACATCTCTGATGGTAAAATGTATCTAGTAAGCGATTCAAAACGCCGTCATATTATTGACCCAGATGTGCTAGAATGGCTTAACGTAGAAATTATTGGGGCGGGACAAAAAGAAGTCCTAATACACGAAGAGGGAGAACCAATTGGCAGTTAATACCACAGTAGATAATGCAGTAATTGATTATACGGCTATCGCAAGCCTTTTGCAGACTGTTAAAAGCCATGATGATCTTTTTGTACAATTTAGTTCAGGATCACTAGGAAATATTGCTACAGACACATTGTCTGGAGGAACAGTAACAACATCTGGCAATCCAATTCCAGCATCTTCATTTTTAATGCAAGGTGCTCAAATTAATGGAACGCTAACAAATGGTAATGCTGTTGTAAAAGTATTGTGGGGTCAAGCTTTTGGCGGGACTCCAATTGTTACTGCAACACCAGTAATGACTCCTTCTACAGCAAGTCCATCAACTTATATTCAATCAATTGATGGTACTACTGGAGCAACCATAGTAATCAACAATAATGATTCTGCAACAAAAACTGCAGCATTTACCTTACAAGTACTTGCATTAGGTGTAAGAGCTTCCTAATGTACGATCCTATCAAGTTTTGGACAAAACGAGATAGAAAAATCAGCAAAGAAGGATATGTTCTAATAAAAGTACCAGAACATCCTAAAAATTTTAAAGGCTGGTACTATGAGCATCGTCTCATGATTGAAAAAGAATTGAATAGAATGATTGAAGATTGGGAAACCATCCATCATATTAATGAAGATAAGACTGATAATAGATTAATTAATCTATTTCTTTGCTCAAGATTAGAGCATAACAAAGCACACGCTGCTTGACAAAAAACAATACACTACGCTACAATTGACTAAACCTAGAAAAAGGATTATATGACTAATGACTTAAAGTGGATGATGGTATCGGATATTCATTTCCCCCGCCATGATCCAAGAAAAGTAGATCTCTTCATGAAAGTTATGAAGTGGTTTAAGCCAGATGCAGTTGATTTGCTTGGCGATATTGATGATGCAGATTCAACTTCACGTTGGGCTGCTGAGTATCCTGCAGAGTTTAGCATACCAGTATCAGATGGTGGCGTAACAGGAACAAGAGATTTTTTGGCAGACCTACGTCGTGTGGCGGGACCAGAAGCAGAAATACATTTTCATGATGGTAATCATGGCTGGACAAGACATGGTGATTACCTAGCAAAAAAAGCTCCAGCATTTTTAGAATTCATTACGCCTGATTCACTCTATGAGTATAAAAAGCATGGCATTAACTGGCACGAATATAACGAGCCACCTGTTAAACGCTATGGTGATATGTATGGTCATCATGGTGAGTCCATTTCCAAGAACGCAGGGGAATCAGTACGCAATGATGTCAACAACTGGGGCGTATCCTTAGTTCGTGGACATTCTCATCGCATGGGATCATATTATCAAACATACAATATCACTGGACAAGAGTTGCGGGGATATGAAATTGGTCATCTATGCGATGAAGACAAGATGGATTATTCAATCCAAAAAAATTGGCAGGCAGGATTTGCAGTGGCACACGTTGTCAATGATTATCCACATATGCAGCTAATACAAATTACACGGGATTATACCTGTGTAGTTGACGGTAAAATTTTTACCGCATAACCTATAAGGAGAAAAAATGAACGCAAAGCGTAAGGCTCTCGTAGAGCACTATGTATATGCAACTGCTGCAGCAGCAGTGGCAATTTGGCAGGGTGGAAATCACGATGTCAAGAAGGTAGCTTGGGCAGCACTTGTTGGTGTCCTTGGTCCAGTTCTTAAGGCTACCATTGACCACTTTAATGCACCAGCAGCAAAGTAAGTAGATAATAAAACTTAATAATGATGACTTGCAAAAAGTGCACAGGACGAGTATTCGTTGATAGAGTTTATTCCCAAAACCTACGGGTGGAATTGTTCTGTGTCATGTGTGGGAAAAGATGGATGGTCAGAAGAGATAATAGGTTCGCATCATGGATAGCAAAAAGGGAAGAAATACTGCAGCACGGCTACGGTATTTCTATCTAAACGGAAAACTTCATAAAGTTATTCGTCGTTCAAGAGCTGAAGATCTATTAATAGCTTGGGACTATGAAAAGGGTAAGCGTGTTGCTTATAGTTTGACGGATGTCAATAAAAATAAACAATATGCTTACCCCATCTCAGAAGTTGTAAAAATTATAGGTAAGCATGAAGATACCATTAAATGGCATCTTTATAGAGGTGATCTTAAATTCCCGCAACAAAGTTATTCTTTAAATGGTAATAAAACTCCAGGAAAATATTTTTGGAGTGAAGATGATATTCGTCACATGCACGATTTTTTTAAGACAGTTCATAGAGGTAGACCCCGAAAAGATGGTATGATTACACCAGGGGACATGCCTAGCAGAGCGGAAATAGAAGCAATGATGAAACAAGAAAATATTTTATACGTTAAAAACAATGATGGGGAGTTTATCCCAGTTTGGAAACAGCCAGAATGGTAGATCATAAGTTAAATAAAGAAGCTAAGCATGTGTTAGATCAATCACTAAAGGTTTTAGAATATGCTATGGAGATGGCTGTACAAAAGGATGACCTAGATGCTATGATAGGTATATCAGATCGCTTGATGATGTTGTATCAACATCTTGCTGATAAGAATGTTAAAAAGTTTAAGCCAGGATTTTCATTGATTGAAAAGGAAGAAATACATGACGAATCAGACGAACGTTAAGGTTGAGTTACAGTTTACAAAAAACTTGGGTAACTATGAAAGCCTTAAGATAGGTATCAGTGTTGAAGACTTTAAACGTCAAGGTGAAACAACTGATGAAGCAACTGATAGAGTCTACAAGTTTGTTGAAGACAAGCTTTTGGAAAAAGTTCACGAGATTGAAGAAGATTTAAAAAAGGGTAAGAAATGACAAAAGATGAAGCAAAGCTGGCCTACGGCCTAGTTGGGCTTTATTGTGTTTTGTATAAGCAGAATTATAAGAAGACCCCTATCGTTAATAAGTATAGAGAAAAGTGGGCTATGCAGGATGTTATAGATAGCGTGGGTTATGATAGGGCTAAGGTTCTATTAGAGTATTATTTTAAGATAACAAAGCCAGGCCACCCCCTTAGTTGGTTTTTCTATAACTTTGAAAAGCTAGATATTACATTGCAGCAGATAGAAGAAGATAAAACTCGTCGGGAATTAATCAGGGCAAAGACTAAAATTATGGTTGAAGAAAGAGATAATGAACACTGAGGCAGCATTAATTACAGCAGTTTGTGATAACAAAGATATCTCAACAGTTCTTGCTGATAATATTGATGAGGTATTTACCTCACACAGAGATGTGTGGGAAGGCCTAAAGTCTTACTATTTAAAGTTTAAAGCTGTCCCAGATATTTCTGTACTTACTGAAAAGTTTAAAGATTTTGAACCAGTCAAGGTTAAAGGCGAGACAGCGTATTATCTTGATCAACTTAAGAATGAATATCTTACAAGCAGAGTTCGCAACCTATTGCTTACATCGGGTGCAAGTTTAAAGACAGAAGCATCTGCAAGAGTTATTGCACAAATGCAAACAGAACTTACAGCACTTGGTAGACTTACCGCAAATGTTCGTGACGTTGACTTAACAGATTATAAAGAGGCAGAAAGACATTTTGAAGCAGTTCGCACAAGATCTGATGCAATGGGCGGTAGTCCAGGAATCATGACTGGCTTTAAAGCTATTGACTATGCATATCCCACAGGAATGGCTCCAGGACACCTTATAGTGATGATTGGTTGGCCAGGTAAGGGTAAGACATGGTTCTCCTCTTATTTGGCTTGTAAGGCTTGGGAACAGGGCTTTAAACCAATGATTATATCCCTTGAAATGACTCCTGAAAATATGCGTGACCGTATTTACACAATGCTTGGGTCGGGATTGTTTAAGTCTTCAGACTTTGCTAGAGGTAGTATTGATATTCAACAATTTGATGATTGGGGTAAGAAAAAGTTCTTAGATAAAAATGGATTTATTCTTGTATCAAACGAAGGTTCTGGACAAGTTACACCTACAACAGTTCAAGCTAAGATTGATCAACATAAGCCAGATTTAGTTATCTTAGATTATCATCAGTTGTTTGCTGATTCAAATAATTCAAAAGCACCAACAGAACGTAATATGAATATTTCTCGTGAGTTTAAAATGCTTGCTATGAGAAACAATATTCCAGTTATTGATATTACTGCTGCAACTGCAGAAGAAACTGGAGATCATGATTCACCACCAATGCTTAATCAAGTTGCTTGGTCTAAAGCAATTGAATATGATGCTGATATGGCAATTGCAGTTCATAAAAATCCAGACTCAAATATTATGGAGATTGTAAGTCGCAAAAATCGTCATGGTACTGAATTTGGAATGTATTTGGACTGGGATTTAAACAGAGGTGTTGTGAAGGAAGTATACGATATACCAACGTAGTATTTATGTAATCAATCTTTAACTTGATATAATTGTCTAGAAAGATTGGTGATCATGTACCCACGTAAAATACATGACTTTTGGATCAACGGAGTCATTAAAGATGATTCTAAGTTCCAAAGCTCAAGGGAGAATTATGAAAGACTTTTGGTCCAGCAAATGCGAGACAAAGGTTATGTTCCTGTCCTTGACATGCAACCACAATTTAATGTAAAATATAACGAGAGCAAGGATCACTATACTTTCAATCTTGTAATGTACGGCATCTACATCGGTAAAGCCAAAGCATTAAAGTACGAAGGGTTCTCTGGTCAGAGTTTAATACCTAAAGGATAAAAAATGTTAGATGCATATACTAAAGCGGATCTCCGCTCTATTTTGCGTTCTTGCGGGATTGAAATAGTTTCGCAGACTGGCACAGATTTTTTATGCCTATGCCCATTCCATCATAATACAGACTCGCCAGCATTTGCAGTTAGTTACTCAAAAGGTTTATATATTTGTTATAATCAACACTGCAACTCTGCAGGTACAGTACTAGATCTAGTTATGAAGCTTACACAAAGAAATAACTTTGAGGCTATGCGTTTTATATCTTCAAATAAATTATCTGATGCTGATAAACTTGAAGAAGAGCTTAGAGATTTGCTTGATGAAAAGCCAGAGTTTGATGAATTCCCGCAGGTTGTTCAAGATAAGTTGCATGAAAATCTTGTAGTACATGATATCAATGCATCACAGGCTTACTTTAAAATGCGAAAGATTTATGAAGATGCGTGGGAACACTTTGGATTAGGATATTCTGTTGAACAGGGTATGGTAACCGTTCCATTACATTCACCAGATGGTTTGCTTGTTGGTGTTATTGGTAGATCAATTGAAGGTAAAAGGTTTAAGAATAGCCCTAACCTCCCCCGCAACAAGACTATGTTTAACTTACATAGAGCAAAGCGTGAGGGTGGCACGATTATAATTGTTGAATCTAGCTTTGATGCAATTCGTTTATGGCAGGCGGGATTTCCAAATGCTGTAGCCACATTGGGTGGTAGCATATCAGATATCAATATACAGAATCTAAATAAGTATTCATCTACAGTTATTATAATGACAGATAATGACGGGGCTGGAAAAGCTTTGGGAATGACAATCGCTGGCAGATTAAACAGAAAGAATGTTTTGTGGGCTAGATATAACAACGATGTTATTTATCCAAGAGGTGCAAAAGATGTGGGCGATCTCACAGACGAAGAAATAAAAACATGTATTAAGAATGCAATTCCGCATTTTGAGTACGCAAATATGTGATATACTTAAGGCACAGGACAACATAGAGTCCACTATACTAAGGAGAATATACTATGGGAGTTATCAAAGGCTTGAATGCTATGAGCCAACAAATGGACAAGGACTTTTCTGGCGAAGGTCAAAAGGGAACTTGGCTAAAGATTAATGATGGTCAGTCAGTGAAGATTCGTTTCATGCAAGAGATTGATCCAAATTCAGAACACTATAATGAAAAAGCTGGAACTGCGTTTATTGCAGTTGAGCATACAAATCCAGAACACTATCAGCGTAAGGCACTTTGTTCAATTGATGATCAAGGTCGTTGCTTCGGTTGCGAAATGCACCGTCGTGATCCAAAGGCTAAGTGGGGCGGTAAGAAGCGTTTCTACTCAAACGTAATTGTTGATGATGGCGTTAAAGAGCCATACGTTGCAATTCTTTCACAAGGTCTTGGACCAAAGGCAATCACAGAAACTGTAATTGCATGGGCTGGGGAGACTGGAAGTATTACAAATACAGTTTGGAAAGTAAAGCGTACAGGTAGCGGAGCAACAGATACAAGTTATTCTGCAATCCCACTTCCAACAGCAAATGCTGAAGCAATTGATTTTGCTAAGTACGAAATGTTTGATCTTGAAAAGACAGCAGTTCGTGATGTACCTTATGCAGAGCAGGAAGCATTCTATTTTGGAACTGTTTCAGAAGCTTCAAGCGAATCACTACAATCAACTTCATCCGCCATTGAGTGGTAATTAATAGATAGAGAATATAAACATGTCTGACTTTGTACATTTACATGTCCATAGCCATTACTCGTTGATGGATGGGCTTAATACACCATACGAGTTGCTTGAGGCTGCAAAGAATCAAGGTCAGACTTCTCTAGCCATTACAGATCATGGAACATTGTCATCTCATAGAGATATGCAAATCGCAGCTAAAGAATTAGGTGTTAAACCTATACTCGGTCTAGAAGCCTATATCTCTGCTACAGACCGTTTTGATAAGAGAGCAGTTGCAAAAAGAGATGACAATACTTCTTTGTATAACCATATTATTCTTCTTGCAAAGAATGATGAAGGATTAAAGAACTTACAAAAGCTTTCACAAATTGCTTGGACAGAAGGTTATTACCACAAGCCACGAATTGATATGGAAGTGCTTTGGGAGTTTGGTGACGGTATAATTGTAGTGTCAGGTTGTATGAATGGTCTTATTTCAAAAGCTATTGAACGTGGTGAAATGGATAAGGCTGAAGATCTTGTTAAAACATTTAAAGCACGTTTTAAAGAAGATTTTTATATTGAAGTACAGTCTCACAATCCACAAGAATTAAATGCCAAGTTGTTTGAATTGGCTGATAAGTTTGGGGTGAAGCCAGTTGCTACGGGAGACTGTCATTTTGCAAAGAAAGAGGAGAGGGATCTGGAAGAATTACTCCTCATCCTCTCAACAAAGCCAACCGAAAACAAAGAAGCAGACTATACAAGCAGTCGTCAATTTAGCAATATTATTGATCGCTTTGATCATTTATATCCCAACCGCCCTATCAGTTTCGCTGACATTAACGTTTATATTCAATCCTATGATGAGATTGCGTTGGACTTTGAAAAAGCGGGCATCACAAGAAAAGATATCTACGAGTCATCAATAGAAATATCTAATAAAGTTGAGGCATATGACTTTCACGAAAACCTTGACTTGCTACCAGTACCTAAAAAGAATGCATTAAAAACATTAAAAGATATGTGTGAAAAGTCTCTAGTAGATAAGGGCATAGAAAATGAGACGTATAAAGCAAGACTCCAAGAAGAGCTTCAAGTCATCGCTGACAAGAATTTTGCTAGTTACTTCCTTGTTGTTGGTGATATGGTTAGTTGGGCAAAGGAAAACCAAATCATGGTTGGCCCAGGACGTGGATCAGCAGCGGGGTCGTTAGTATGTTATCTTTTGGGTATTACAGAAGTAGACCCAATTAAGTTTGATCTATTGTTTTTCCGATTTATTAATCCAGAACGTAATGACTTTCCTGATATTGATACAGACTTTATGGATAGTCGTCGTGGAGAAGTTAAAGATTATTTAAAGAAGAAGTTTAAGCACGTTGCTTCTATTTCTACTTATACAAAGTTTAAAGATAAAGGTGTTATTCGTGACGTTGCTAGAACATTTCTTATCCCACTTGGTGAAGTTAATAAAGCACTTAAGGCTGTTGAGACGTTTGAAGAGTTTGAATCTTCTTCAAGTACGGAAGAATTCAGAAGAAAATATCCAGAAGTAGTTAAGTTTGCATCACAGTTACGTGGTCGTATCAGATCTAATGGTATGCATGCTGCTGGTGTTGTTGTAGCAAAAGATGATATTAGTAAGTATGTTCCTATTGAAACACGTAAAGATCCTGACAACATGGTGTCTGGTCGTATCCCAGTAGTGGCCTACGATATGGAGCAAACAGCGGACTTAGGTTTAATTAAGCTTGACGTACTTGGACTTAAAACTCTTTCTGTTATTGATGATGCTGTAAAAACAATTAAGCATATTAAGAAAGAAGATATTGATCTTAAAAAGATTAAGCTTGATGATCCGAAAGTATTTGAAATGCTGTCCAATGGATTTACAAAGGGCGTGTTCCAAGCAGAAGCAACGCCATACACAAACCTTCTTATGAAGATGGGTGTTAGCACATTTGAAGACCTTGCAGCATCTAACGCATTGGTTCGTCCAGGTGCTATGAATACGGTTGGAGGATCTTATATTCGCCGTAAAAAGGGTGAAGAGATGGTTACATATGCCCACCCTATTATGCACGATTTTACAGAGCGTACATATGGTGTTATTATTTATCAGGAACAGGTTATGCAGGCTTGCGTATATTTGGGCGGGATGTCATGGGCTGACGCTGACAAGGTTAGAAAGATTATCGGAAAGAAAAAGGATGCGAGTGAATTTGATGCTTACAAAGACCAGTTTGTTCAAGGTGCGAGTAAGTATATTACAGGCGAGGATGCACTCAAATTATGGCATGACTTTGAAGCTCATGCGGGTTATTCCTTTAACCGTTCTCACGCTATTGCTTACTCTATGTTGTCTTATTACACTGCTTGGCTTAAATGTTATTACCCTCTTGAGTTTATGTTTGCCGTTCTCAAGAATGAGAAGGACAAAGATGCCAGGACGGATTATCTACTTGAGGCTAAGCGGTTGGGCATTAAAGTTTTACTCCCGCATATTAACGAGTCTGAGTTAGACTTTAGCATTAAGGGTAACTCTTTAATCTTTGGTTTGTCAGACATTAAATATATTTCTGATAACATTGGTAGCAAGATTAAGGCACTACGTCCGTTTGGTTCTTATAAAGATTTTCTTGATAAGGCAACTGTTAAAGGTAGCGGTATCAATTCAAGAGCAGTAGATTCTCTTAATATGATTGGTGCAGCAGCATTCCCAGATAACCAACGTAAGGGTAATGAAAATGAAAAGCTTTATGAGTATCTTGGTATTCCAAAGTTTGATACAGGAAAGCTAAGTCCAAAGATCAAATCTCAGGTAAACCCACTTGAAGATTTTTTAGAAGAAGGATGCTTTGTTCTTCTTGCAATGGTTAAATCAATTAAAAAAGGTCCTACATGGGCACGTGTAGAATTAGTTGATGATACTGGAGCGGTGGGAATTTTCCATGAGGTTAATACAAAGATTGAACCAGGAATGATGTACTTCTTCTTAGTTGGAGATAACCGTATTCATAAGTATGTAACAATTGATGAAGTTGTTCAAAAGACTGATGACCCATTTGTTCAATGGCTCTACAAAGATAAACTAAAGATTGATAGTGGTAAAAGGCTTGTGCTTGATTTTACGCACTATAAAACAAAAGCAAACAAAATGATGGCTCACATTATTTTGTCTGATGCTGATAAAAACCTAGAGCGTGTAATTGCCTTCCCCAAATTATACACAAAGGCTTTAGGCAAAATGCAGGCGGGTAAGATTTGCGATCCTGCAATTGCAAGGATGGATGATGGAACATTATTTGTAAAGGAGGTGAACTAATGACAGAAGAGACAACAGAGGCTACTCCAGATCTTAATAATATTAACATTTCTATTGAACAGATTTGTGCATCAATTATTAATAAGTTTGGTAAAGTTGATCTTACAGTTGCTGAGCTTGTACAAGATTTTTCAAGCAAGAGCATCGCTGTAAATCAAGATCCAGAGACTCAAGTAATTACATTTGAGCTTGCTGATGCACCAGTTTTTGAACCAACAGAGACTGAATAAAGATGGTATAATATAAGTATATGGCTCAGTCCTACATACTTAAAGGTACGGAGAACGAATATCTTTTGGTCATTAGAGCAGAAGATGAAAAAGCAATCTATAACATTATAGATTTTTTAGTGACCAGCCGTAATGAACAGATTAAAGAGTTGGCAATAGAGTTAGAGAAGAGTTTACATGATAACGGAAGAGATTCTAGCAAAGCTGGATCCAAAAACAAGAGCAAGAGTACAACTAGCAACCAAAGTAAGCATAGAAAAGCAAAAGACTCCTAGCATTGGTTTAACTAACGCATTAAAGGGTGGCCTAGGATTTGGTCGTCAGGTAATGATTTGGGGAAACAAGTCTGCTGGAAAATCATCTTTCTGCTTACAAATGATTGGGCTTGCTCAAAAAGAAGGCAAGACATGTGCATGGATTGATGCAGAGGCATCTTATGACCCTGTGTGGGCATCAAGATTGGGTGTTGATTCTGAAAAACTAATTTACTCTACTGCTAAATCTATCAATGATATGGTTGACGTTGCACAACAATTGATGGAGGCGGGAGTAGATATTATTGTTGTAGATTCTATTTCAGCGTTACTCCCCGCAATCTATTTTGAAAAAGATAGTACTGATTTAAAGAAACTTGAAGACACCAAACAGATTGGTGCAGAAGCAAAGGATATGACACATGCAGTCAAGATGCTCAATTATGCAAACAAGAATACGCTACTCGTTCTTATTTCTCAACAGAGAAACCAGTTTGGTAGTATGCATGCATCGCACATTCCCACAGGCGGGATGGCGGTTAAGTTTTTTTCCAGCACGATCATCAAGCTTTGGGCATCGGAAGCTGATGCAAATGCTATTAAGTCTGGAATCCAAGTTGGTGACAAGATCATTGAACAAAAAGTGGG
>Ga0007867_1000039_pt1 | contig 59138 bp, 65 predicted proteins | sample CryBogCBH25Aug08_FD_71224 | JGI IMG/M metagenome (GOLD analysis project Ga0007867, IMG submission 71224) | Freshwater microbial communities from Crystal Bog, Wisconsin, USA - CBH25Aug08 | ecosystem: Environmental > Aquatic > Freshwater > Lake | place: Crystal Bog, Wisconsin, USA | collected... | reverse complement strand
CCGGGCGGTACGACCCGTTACGGAATTGATCTAGGTGAGCACCAGCACAAACCTTGGAACTTGACCGATCACGATGTCGATACGTTGACCCGAGATAAAGCTATCGAGCTCTATTGGCGCCACTGGCAATTAGACGGAATCGAGAAACTCCCTGCGGTCGTGGGAGAGTGCTATTTTAACTGCGCCACGATGAGTGGCCGAGGCCAAGCTGATCTGATTCTCCACCGCACAAACGGGCCAAAAGCGTTCATGGAAGACGAGATCCATGTCTTTTACAAAATCGTGGAGCATCGGCCCGCGTCAAAAATATATCTTGACGGGTGGGTATCCCGTATCGTAGACGAAGCCCGACTTTTCCGAGTCACCATCACCACATAATCCCCTGAAAACCATAAAAAATCTTGCCGAGGATCTCATCCGTAAATTCCCCAACGCCCCATCGCTGACACTTGCCAGACGATTGTTTGCAGAAAACCCTGAGCGAATCCCCACGCTTGGGGCGGCTAGATCTTCCATCCGACTTGTCCGCGGGGCTAACGGGAAAGCTGATCTCCACAAGGCCACGATTCCCCGGGAGCACCAGAAACCCCACAACCCGCTCGGACTTCCCGAAAGCGATGAGACAATCTGGGAGCCCTTTATCATCGAGGGAGAGCAAACTATCGGAGTGTTTGGAGACATTCACATTCCCTATCACAACATTCCTTCGGTTACGGCCTATCTGCAGTGGCTGAAAAAAACCGACCCCGACACCCTGCTAATCAACGGGGACCTCTGCGATTTCCACGGCCTATCGAGGTTTGAAAAAAACCCTAAGGCTCGTAATCTTGCCGGCGAACGTCAGGCAACTCTTCAATTCTTTGACGTTCTTCGCCGAATGTTCCCCAAAGCTCGAATTATTTTGAAGCTGGGTAATCACGACGAGCGACTCGAGAAATATCTGAACGTGAAGGCGCCCGAGCTACTTGATCTGGCAGAGCTTGGGTTTGAAAGCTTGTTCAAGCTGGACAAGTACGGCATTGAACTGGTCGGACAGAAGCGGATCATCCGAGCCGGCGGGCTCTCAATCCTGCACGGCCACGAGTACCCAACCCCGGTGATCGGTCCCGTCAACGCTGCCCGCGGGCTCTTCTTGAGGGCAAAGGACAGCGCACTGGTGAACCATCACCATCAGGTGAGTGAGCACACCGAAAGCACAATCAAGGGAGAGATGATAACGTGCTGGTCCCTTGGGTGTCTCTGCGAGCTCCACCCAGCCTATGCCCCGATCAACAAGTGGTCCCACGGAGGAGCCCTTGTGGAGCTTGACAAGGAAGGCAACTACGAAGTCACCAACAAACGCATTCTGCACGGAAAGGTTCTGTAGAAATTGCTTTACAAGTTCTATCAAACGCCACACAGTGTCGAAAACTTTACCCTAACTACCTATGTCCTGCGGATGTAACGACTCTTCCTCTAGTTCTTATCCTTACAACGGCGCTTGCTGTTTGGATGTGCCGTATCCTCAGGTATCACACGAGTCGGTCCCTTCGCTGATTGACAATCTTACCACAGCCCTGTACGGGGGCTTCTACAACCCCTCTACCCAGACGGGCTTCATCACAAAGAGCGTGGTAAACGGTCGGATTCGTTGGAACATTCCTTGCGATCCGAACAATACCTCAACCCTGAACAACATTCCTCGGAATAGTGGGGAAGGGCTTCTGTGCTATCTGCTGCGGGCTATGAATCTTTCGGGCGGAACTCTTGGGTTTGTTACCGCTACCGGAGTTCAGACCCTGTCCAACAAAACGCTGGATTCCACCTGCTCATTCTTGGGCACCTTGGGACCGGATGTGGTTACCACTACCGGAGTTCAAACCCTGTCCAACAAAACGTTGGACGCCTCCTGCTCATTCTTGGGTACTTTGGGAGCGGGTGTGGTTACCTCCAGCTCCATTGCAAACGGAGCTATCGTAGACGCGGACATTAACGCCAGTGCTGCAATCGCTAACAGCAAGCTTGCCGGAGCTCCCACAAATCTTAACACGGCAAGCACGATTGTTCTCCGAGACGGATCCGGCAATTTTTCGGCGGGTACGATTACCGGAAGCTTGAGTGGTAACGCTACGACAGCTACGACAGCTACGACAGCTACGACAGCTACGACAGCTACCAATTTTTCAGGATCCTTAGCTGGTGACGTTACCGGAACTCAGTCTTCCACGTCTGTTGTCAAGGTCAATGGAGCCTCTGTTCCTGCCAGCAAAACGATTGTTGGTACCAATTCTAGCGGACAGATCGTTGACGCTTCCTCGGCCACTTTAGCAAACAGCACAACGGGAACCGCCACCTATGCCACCAATCTTTCTGGTGGAGCTGCCGGTAGTCTACCCTACCAAACCGGTTCAGGAGCTACCACAACGCTACCTCTTGGAACTACCGGTAAAATACTCACTGCGGGTGCCTCAGCCCCACAATGGGCAACCGACCATCTAGGATCTACCACCAACGATTCTGCTTCCGCGGGGTATGTAGGGGAATGGGTCGCCGCATCGGTTGCATCAGGCAGCGCCATCACCCTTACTACCACAGCGACCACCTATTCCATCACGTCAATTTCGCTTACCGCCGGGGATTGGGAAGTTCGAGGAATGGGAGCAATCCACTTGAGCACTACTATTTTGAACTACGTGAGGGTTGCTGTCAGCACGGCAAGCAGCGCCATCACAATTCCGACAGGGTCCTACGACGGCAGCAACAGTTTGTTTTCCACGTCCGCCCCGGCCAGTTTATCCACAACGCTTGGCACTACGGACATCAATCTTGCAACAAAATCCATGCGAGTCAGTCTTTCCGCAACGACTACCATTTACTTGGTTGCCTACTCTGCCTTTACGGGAACTGCACCCACCGCTTACGGAAACATCGAAGCAAGAAGACTCCGCTAAATTTACTAAACCAACACTATGGGATACGAAACCGAAAACCAAGAAATCCCCGAGGGCTTCACGCACCTCGGAGAAGACATGAACCACATGCACGGGATGCACGCCGTTGACGCTGCCTCCGCTGCCGCTAAAAACCACGAGGAGCCCAAGGTGTACTATCCTGAGCTTCATTTTGAGGGCGAGCATGCCAAGCACTTGATCGACCATCTCGCCAAGCACGGCACGGCCCACATTCACTACAAGAAGGTCTCCGAAAGCACCCATCATGAGACCCGCCACGGAAAGCATGAAACCCGCCACAAGGTCGGTATTCAAATTCACGGAATCAAACCCGTCACGGAAGCCCAGAGTGAAGGCAAAATGAGCCGCGATGTCGCCAAAGAAAATCCCGAAGATTCCATTGAAAAAGGACTCCTCGCAGCTGAATCAGAAAACACCGAACCAAAAGCATAATTATATGGCAAACGACCCTTCCATGCCTCCTTCCGAGCAGGCTGCAACCACTCCGACCGATAACAGCCCCGCAATGTCTGCCGACATGGCCGGAGCTCCCGCCCCTGCCGGCGGACAGGACGGATCCGTCATGATCAACATGCCCAAGGCCGCCTTTGACGCAATCCACGCCCTTGTGACCCAGCTGTCCCAAGGACTTGATCAACTCAAGCAGGGCGTCGATTCTCAAGCTCAAGGCGGAGCCGCTTCAGCACCTGCTGCAGCCCCTACGGCCCCCGAGCCTCCCGCTGCCGGCGGCAAGGGCGAGATGAGTGACGATGATTTCCTGAAAGGACTTGCCGAGGAAGGTAATAAGAGGTAAAACAACCTCATGTTCGTCTCGCAGATATTTGACGAGGCTTCTGAAATCCTTGGGACGACTGACCAGAGCAAGGTTTTTCGTAAGCTGACGCAGGCCGTGCAGGCTCTTATGGAGTCTGGTCACTGGTTCCATACCCAAGCTGAAGTCGATGTCTGCACGGGGTGGGATGGCTGCACCGTCACCCTTCCCCGGGGCATTGAAGTACCGCTTGCCGTCAACATAGACGGATCCCCGCTCTATTTCCGCGGGCGTTTCTTCCAATACAACGTCAACAAGGGTGGAATGTACAACACCGTTGGGTGGTGTTGGGATGACCGGGGGTTTGTTGCCACCCAGATGGACATCAAGCAGCCCTCACAGGTCATTGCCGTGGCCGAGACCGATGCCGACATTGGGTCCACGATTCGTTTGGTGGGCACCGACAACAACAATCGACCCCTCAGATCTCAGACGGTTGATGGAACCGGAGTAGACGGTTTGATTGTGCAGGTTCACAGTCTGTCGGATTTCAACCTCGGGACCATTACCCCCGATGGCAACACAATCGTCACCCGATCGGCTGCCATTGCTCCCTTCAACAAGTTTACTTCGACCTCTGCCCACCAGCTCAGCTCCGGAGAGCCAGTTGTCTTGACTTCCTCAACGGGAACCGTTCCTACGGGCCTTACGCTTTCCAACCAATACTACGTTGGGGTCGTCAATCCTACCACGATTCAGCTCTACAACGACCCGCTGTACGCACAGCAGGGAGAATACCCAATCAACCTGAGCAGCATTGCTAATGCAGGCACGTTGACTCTTACCGACACGCGGACCGCTAACCCCGTCACGTCGGTTCTGCTTTCTTCCGCCCCTTTGATCACGGTATCCAAAGGAAACGAAGTTGTTTTCTCTGGAACGCTGCCGGCGCCTCTCACGTCTGGGGTCACTTACTTTGCAAACGCCCTTGACTCCACAAACCTCCAAATTTTTGCTTCGCTGTCCGACGCCCTCAACGGAATCAACCCAATCTACTTGAATGGGTCGAGTTCTGGATTCACCATCCAGATCCGCTACCCGATCGCTCCGATCACCAAACTTGCTTTTAATGCACCCCATCTTTTCCAGACCGGAGACGTTGTGCAGGCATCGACCAATGGGGGAACGCTTCCACAGCCCTTGATTGCCGCTCAGAACTATTATGTTCAGGTTGTAGATTCGACCACAATTATTCTCCACACGTCCGCGGCAGATACCGCGACGGGAAACAATCCAATCCTCCTCACCACGGCAGGGTCAGGGCAGAACATCCTAACCAAACTAATACCCGCCACCGCTATTACTGGATCCACAAGTCAAATTACGGCTCCCGGATTCACAAACTTGCCAACCGCAGCCGGATCTGGGGCAAGCGTGCAGGCTGTGGTTTCCGGTTCAGTAACCAGCATTACTCAAACCGCGCAGGGCAGCAGCTACACGTCAGCTCCTACTGTCACCATCAGCGGAGGCGGTGGGTATGGGGCAACAGCACACGCCGTGATTGGAACGGTAACTGGGGTTGACGCAGGCAAAGTAATTTCAATCGTCCTTGACCAACCCGGAAGCGGCTATATCTCGGCACCAACAATTTCAATCACTGGCGGTGGGGGATCAGGAGCGGCAGCAACGGCGGTCGTGTCCTACTCTTTCGTTACGCAATACCAAATTGTAAATGGTGGCAGTGGATACACGGTCCCTCCCGCCATTACTTTTGCAACCCCGACCGGAGCTCAAACAGCCCCTGTTGCAACGGCCAGCATTTCTAACGGAGCCGTAAATTTGATCTCCATAACAAATGCCGGCACGGGATACACGATTGCACCCACGGTAACGTTCACAAATGCCAGCGGTGACACCACTGGAACTGGAGCTACTGCGGTGGCTGCAATCAACTCGAGTGGAATTGTTACCGGAATCTTTATCACAAACGCAGGCACGGCGTACACGGCGCCCCCGATAATTGCGCTATCCCCTCCAGCTTCCGGAACCACAGCAACCGCCAGCTGCACGATTGCAAATGGCGTACTAAGCCAAGTCACCGTTGTTTCTACGGGAACTAATTATGGCACGGCGCCCGCGGTAACGGTCACGCCTTCTACTGGAGTGTTTGTCTCATTCTCTTCTACTGGGACCCTGCCTGCCCCGCTTCAGGAGGGGGCAACCTATCGCGCAGAGGTTCCCGCTTCGGGTGGCAGGTTCACTCTTTTCAACGATGACTACAGCCCTTTGACCCTGACCAGTGTTGGCAGCGGGCAGCTGTACCTAGACATCACACGGGCGTTCTCGGTTGCCTTTACCAACACTTGGTCCGGTAATTTTGCAAGCGTTCCCTCTGGCACGGGGATTTATTTCGGCACCGATTATTTGCTGCCCATTACGTCCCCTGCGATCGACAACGGGGTCACACAATTTTACCTCAAGAAACTCACCAATACCACGGCTCAGGTCTATTCCGACTCCGGACTGACCAGCCTTGTTACGGTAACCTCGTTGGGCACCGGGCAAGGTTATTTTGCCTTGCAGCAATCGGTCAACCCCTCGATCTACAAAAACTACATCGCCCTCAATTCGCTCCAATATCTCCAGAATGGAGAGACCGTGCAGTTTTCAACGGCTTCGGGGGGATCCCTCCCGACGGGGCTTGCACCCAATACCGACTACACAATTCAAATTGTCGGAAGCTACATTCAGGTCTATTCGGGAGGTTCTTTGGTCTCTCTTACCAGCCTTCCGGTTGGGCAGATGAATCTTTTGGTGCAGCGTGGGGTTACTCCAAAAGCTTCCAATACCGTAGTCCTGACTAACGCAATCTTTGAGACCGGCACGGCAGTGATACCTCGTGCAAGCACCGGAGATATTCTTGACCCCAATCTTGTGGCCGGAACTACGTACTATGTACGCTTGATCGACTCCGCCGATATTCAACTCTACCCCACCCAGCAGCAGGCAATTAACACCACAAGCACAGCTGGACTTATCTCGTACACTACGACGGGCAACACCTCCACCAGCACGTTCTTCCTTGATGCCGTTGAAGATCCGACCTTCGTCAAGGCAATCTATCACATCGAGAAGCCGATTACGCAAGGCTACATCAGCCTGTACGCCTACGATTACGGTCGCAGCAACGACATGACGCTGATCGGGCAATACCACCCCACCGAGGTCAATCCTAAGTATCGCAGGATCCGTATCGGCAAGCCGGCAGCGTGGGCACGCATTCTTTACAGGGTGCAGCACCCGTACATCACCAGCGTCTACGATTACATTCCCATTGAGCAGGAGCGTGCAATCCTTGCCGCGGTGCATGCGATTGACTTGGAAGAAAAAGATTTCATTGAGCAATCCCAAAAGTATTGGCAGGTAGCATTTGGTTACCTGAGGAGCCAACAGACCAGCATGGACGGACACGCAATCGAGCCCATCCAAGTCAACGGCCTGACCTACGGCGACAAGACGGATCCCGTGATTGATTCCGGTTGGGGAGGCTACGATTATTACGACGGCTCCTATTAAACATGAAGTCCCCAAACATAACCGCCGGCAGGGTTGAGAAAATCACGGCGGGTTGGCTTCACGGAGTCAATTCAGTACGCAACCCTTGGAACCTTCCCGCCGACCAGATCAAATGGGGCGTGAATGTTTCCGTGCGCGGTGGGATTGCCCAGACACGTCCCGGCCAATCCATGCGGCTGTCCTTGCCTCCCGGGAATCTTCAAGGCGGCTGCTTTTTTTCGTCCAATAAACAGCTCACCGCGGCCTCAACCACGGTGACCGCCGGCGGAACCTCAACGGTAAACGCCACGATCTATAATTACGACGGCACTGCTTCACTTGCTACGGAGCTTGACTACATCGTATTCGCCGTGGGCGGTTCTGTATATTTTGCACCGTTCCCTTTGACCCAGCCCTCCAACTGGAATGACTACAAGCTGTCCAACATTGCGCTGGACCCCAACGCTCAGGAAGTGGTGTTCACAGTTGCCTCTCAGACCACCTCAGTGCTCCCGTCAGGTGACACCACGATCGTCCCCGCACACAATCTTTTGGTCGTTCAGGACGGCGTCAGCTCCCCCGGGTATTGGGACGGCAGCGATTCGCTTGGCGGACAGTCCTCAACAATGCCGATCGGATACTGGATGGCCTTCTCGGGAAACCGGCTGTGGGTCGCCAGCGGGAATGTTGTCTTGGCCTCGGACTTGGGTAATCCTCTCAGCTGGGTTGAACGCACGCAGGGCGCCGGCAGGGGAGACTTCACCTTCCCGAGAAAAATTACGGCAATGGTCGATTATGTAGGCCAAAACACGGACACCCGGTTGCTCGTGTGGACAGACAAATCCACCTATTCGCTTGCCAGCGGAATCCTTGATCGAGCCCAGTGGGCAGCCACACCCAATTTTCAGAACACACTATTCCCAACGGTGGGGTGCATTGCGGGAAAATCCATAACCTTCCAAGCAGGTCTGGTCTGGTGGTACGCCCAAGGCGGTCTTGTAAATGCCAACGTGGCCGCAACTTCATATCTGTCCTCTCAGGTTCTGTACAAAGACGTCGAGATGGCCCGGGTAAAGCAATTCACGCCCGCGGATCTTAGCAGCGTGTGTGCGGCCTCGTTTGAAAACTTTCTTCTCTACTCGATCCCCTATCTCGAACCCCTTCCCAGCACGACGATGGTCCTTGACTATGCGCCGGCAAGCGAACTGAGTCAGGGGCAGAATCCTGCTTGGGCGGGCGTGTGGAATGGCACGAGGCCGATTGAGTGGATGGCCGGAACCGTCGGAAAACAAAACCGTCTGTTCCATCTCTCCGTTGATTACGTCGCCACCAACGATGGATCCTTCAACCATCTCTGGGAATCCTTCATGCCGGAGCGGGTCGATACCTACCTGCAGATAAATCCGGACGGGACTTCCACCACCAAGTACAGCCGTATCTATTGCCAGATCGAGACCGGACTCTTGGGGGATGGGTTGGACCACAAGCAGCTCAAGTACGGCGAAGTTGAATGTTCTCAGCTCGGCGGCACGGTCGATGTTCGGGTATCCTACCGCGGCAGCAAAGGAATCTATCAGCAGATCCTGAACACAAGATTGTTGGCGATCACCGACAGCTATCAATACAGCAACAGCCCGTACAACTCCCAGATTGCAAGCGAAGGTTTTCTCAGGACCCAGTACCGCCGGCTCATCACGGAATCCGTGCAGCGCACCTCTGCCGATGTTTCGTGCGAATCAAAATACGCCTCCGACATAGACAAAGCTTTTGGTTTTCTTGTCGAATGGTGCGGTGAGCTGGGCGTGGAGGCTGTCCGTATTTTCACAGATCCGTTCCAAGAAATTTCGGTCGGTCTTCCTCAGGGCAACGAGACCCTTTCTTGCGTGGTCAATGAGGATGGCTCAAGCGAAACCTTTGACATTGTTGAGTCACCCTACGAGATTGCCCAGACCTCACAGCAATCTTGGTACGCAACGCAGTCGGAAACAATCTCAAATGATTGTGGGGTTGGTGGTACTAGTTTTAGCATAACCGCTACAGCGACTGCCTCCGCGCAATCTTTTGTTTCCTATGCCGACGCCCAAAAGCAGGCCCAGATTATAGCTACCCAAGCAGCCAATGCTGCCATTCAGAGTTACCGGCAACAAAACCCCTGTTAACCATGCCCTCGATACAAACAGCCTCCGTACCGGTCACTTCGTTCCCTAACCAATTTTCTTCTCCGTATGGAAACGACATCGTTGTGCCGCTCTATTCATCCGTGCCGCTCAAAAGCCCCGTGACGGGCTGCCTCCCCTGCGTGGTGTGTGGCAATTCGATTGTGCGTAGCCAAGTCGTCACCGACTCAAGCAATAGCTTGTTTGGTTTTTCTGGGTCCGGAGGAGTCGGAGGATCCCCCACGGTTCAAATCTCACCCAAGGGAATTACTGTGGGGGTCACTTCGGCTTACATTGGGTTTACCTCGGCCACCGGATTGTTTGATGCAACCCACGTAGTAAACGGTCTGAAGTTCACTTTTGCTAACGGCAAGGTAATTGATTACGGCTCGGGTTTTGATTATTCCTTCACGTATAACGGAAGCGCCGTTTTAGGACCTAATGGTGGCGCTGTTTTAACTCCGGTGCAGCAGGGTCAAGCAGGATCTATGTTCCTAAGTTCGCCCGTCAATTTCAGGGCCGACGCTGCCTCACCTACGGCAAATTTCGGGGTACAATTCAATTTCACGATAACTCCGGGGGATACCGTTGAAGTAGCCGACGGTATTGTTTTTGTAATACAGGCTGTTTCAGATTCCGTAGGGGGTACTGGTGGAGGAATTGGGTATCAAGGAATCTCAAAAAGTATCGGGGTCAAGTTTGATACTTTTTACAACCGTGAATATGGCACAGACATTCCAGAAAACCCCTTGCTAGAAATTCCCGGGTATTCTATAGGGGTCCCTCCGACGCCGCAGGTGATGACTTCTAACTATATCGGATTGGTCGAAAATGGCGATATATCTCATCGAGAAGATTCTTACAAACGAGTATATCCATACAACAACCTTCTTTTGGCAGACGGAAACCCAACCTACGCTTGGGTTGATTACAATAACGGATCCTTCTCGGTTTATGTAAGCAAGTCTTCTACCAAACCTTCGGCTCCGATCATCAGCAACTATCATTTGCCCATAGACAGCACCAACGTTTTTGCCACATGAGACCCCAAATAACCTACAAATACATCGCCCCCAACACGCAGGAGATGCAGCAGATGCAGACCTTTGCTGCATCTTTTGACCATGAGATTGTCCCACATCCGCAAATAAATGTTTACGGACACTACCGGGATGATATATGTTTCGGCTATTCCGACCATGTTTTCATCCCCACAGTCTACCCTGCCTTCCATCCCGGTCTCACAAGGCCGCAGGATGTGATCCAAGTTATGAACGATTGGCGTGTCCACACACAGCTCTCCGGAAGGACCGGATACATTGGCGTTCCCTTGGCGATTGCTGAAGGCAGGGCGAATTTCCCTGAGAAGATCATGAACAAGCTGGGGCTTCAGCGCATGGAACGCGAAGTCTTCAGCTTAAACGGCTAAAGGTATGGGAGGCATTATGGGAGGATCATCCGCACCACGAGTTCAACAGCAGAGCATTGCTCCACAACTGGCCGCGCTCGGCCTTCAGTCCAACGCCCTGCAGGGAGACCTGACCAATCGGGCGCAGATGCTCCTGACAGCTTCCCAGATTAAGCCGCAGCAGTCTTTTGCCGACATTTGGGGACAATCTGGCGCATACGGAACGTCAAAGGACACCGCCTATCTCAATGCCGTCAACTCTCGTGCCCTCCAGCAGGCCGTTGATCCGATCGGAGCAAAGATTCGCCAGAACACCGAGTCCTCCATTGCCCAGCTGACTGATCCTGCCGCCGTTCAGGCTGCAGCCAAGAAGCAGTTTGCCCAAGAGACCCTCCCGGGCATGTACGGAACCGGTCTTGAAAACAAGAGCACAATTTACGGCAGCGGATTGTTTGACCGCAGCACCCTTGCCGGCCTGCAGCTGCAGCAATCCCTCGCCCAGCTTGGTCAACCATACATGCAGACGCCCCAGACTGGCCTTGACCCCTCGGTTGCGGCCTCAATCCCCATCCAGCAGAACGCCCAGACGGCAGCTCAAGGGAACGCCTTCCTGCAGGGCATCCTTGGTGGTGGCGGTTCGCTTGAGCAATCCCTCGAGCAGGGTCAGAACAGCCTGTACAGCAACCTTGGCCAGACCGTCCAGTCCCAGATGGCCAATCAACTTGGAATCGCTCAGGCAAATCAAGCATCCAGCGCACAGGCTCAGGGCAACAAACTTGCCGCTGCCGGCGCAGGTGCTGGAACAGGCGCTTTAGCTGGCTCGGCTTTTGGTCCGTATGGAACCGCCGCGGGGGCCTTGATCGGTGGGGTGGGAGGGTATCTTGCCTAACTTTAGCCTTGCCGATTTTCGTATTTTGACTTACAACGCAATTCAGATTTCAACCAAAACAACTTAACCAACTACGATCATGGGTGGACACGGAGGCGGAGGCGGTGGACAAACCGTCCAACAGAATAACGACATGATGCTGATGGCCTTCATGCAGCAAGAGCAGGCCCAGCAGGCTGCTCAGCAGGCAGCTGCCCTCCAAGCAGAACGGCAGGCAGCCGGGAATGCACAAGTCAACGCCGCACAGCAGCAGGCCGCAACTGGAGCCAATGCCGCCCAGCAATATCTTGGCCAGCAGAATCAAGTCCAAGCCGCCAAAGATGCAGCCGCGCAGCAGGCAGCCGCTGCCGCCGCAAGTGGTGCCGGCAATGCAGTCACCGGCGGGGGGTTCAACCTCGGCAACGCCAAGACTCAGGCAGCCTCAAATCTTGGAGCCGCTTCGGGATACCTTCCGACTACTGCCGCCAACCAATCCGCTTCCGGAGCCCCCGCTGTAAACCCGGCCTTGACAACTGCCGCCAACAAAACCTCTTCGGGGTCAAACGCCCTGATGCCTTCTCTCCAAGGAATCACTTTTGGAGGGCAGTAATTCCCCCAAAATCTGATGGCCCTTGAAACTTCAGGATTCGGATTGGCGGTACCACAAGCTCCGCTTGTGTCGCCGGTGCTTGCCAACGTAGCCCCGCTGCAGATGAACATGCCGGGCATGGGAATGCAGCCCCTGAATTACCAGACCCCGAGCACGGCAGCCTCCGCAGGCGTTGCCTCCGCGGTTGGCGCGATTGGAAAGGGAATTGCCGCCATTTACCAGAACAAGCAGCAGACCGACCGTTTCAAGGCCCAGCAAGAACAGGCTAAAGAGGAAAAGCAGGCAACCCGGGACGAGCAGAAGCTCCGTCTGCAAAGCACGATCCGCGAGCAGGACCTCCGTCTTGCGGAGACGGCCCGCCACAACAAAGAAATTGAGCAGGCTGCCCGAGATCGTATTGACAAAGCAACCTCGGGTGATGATGACAACGCAGCTTTTGACGTCCAGTCGGTGCTTGACAGGGTCAAGTCCCGCGGATCCCAAGAATCTCAGACCCCCGAAGCCCCGACACAGCAGACTCCGCCAAGCAAGCCGGTACCGGAGGAATACAACCCCGCCAGCAGCTCCTTCTATCTTCGGAATGCCGCCCCGATTGAGATCAAAAAAGACGTGGGCAGTGCTGCTTCCCCGCAGCCCAATCTGGCCGCGATAAATTCGCTCGACACCACGAATCTTTTCGCCCCCACCACGATCCAGTATGTCTCTGCTTCCGGAACTGGAGGCCCCGGGCAGGTTGCCGACGTCCCCTCAGCGGTCCATCAGCCCTTGGTCAATACCGCCCCTGTGCCGATGCCTAATCTGACCAGCTATTACGAAAAGCGGAACCTGCCGGCGCTCTATCAACTCAATTCCGATGCGGTGAAGGCCGGCCTTGAATTGCAGAACGCAGTTGAAGGCGGGGCATATCAAAAATCAGAACCCGGACCTGCCACCCAGCCCGCGCAGACAGAAACGGAAGCTGCCACAGGGGCTAACGAAGGGTACAAAGTCCGTCCCTCAGCCCAAGGTTTCCAGCCCGAGCCGGCATTTGAGGAACTGATGGGTGTGACAGGACCTTTCAATCAAAACCAAGCCGTCGCCATCCGTGACTACGCTATTGCTGGCGGCTATCCGGTGCCAATTCTCGGCAAGAAAGACAAGAACGGAAACGTTCCCCTGACGTGGGCTTCCCCCGAAAGCGTTATGACCCAGCAGGCCGCTGCCGCAGCTAGGAAGCAGCACCAAGGGGAGCTCGCAGATCTTGGGAAAGAGCGCCTGAACCTTCGGGAGTACAACACCTCGGTGGGAGGATTTAACTCAGCAATTTCAGACTTTGAAAAGGATCCGTTGGTCAAAGATGTGGAGGACAAGATGCACCCCGCCGCGGTGAGGTTTTTCGGGGACTATGCCCAGCTGGCGCAGATCAAGGACCCCAAGCAATTTGAGCACACGGGACCTCTCGCCCAAAATCTTGCCGACCAGTACGTCAGATTTGCCACGGGAGGGGTTCCGACCCATGCCCAGTACGAACAGCTAACCAGCAATCGTTCTCTCTGGGATCGCATTAAGACTCAGGCCGCTAGGACGACCGGAACCAACGACACCCCGATGCTGAGCTTGGAAGATTTCAAGGAAATGGCTAAAACCTACGGCAAGGCCATGAATCTTGCCCATGACGAACTCAATACGAAGATTGACGACAACAAATCGTATGTCGAAGGGCTGAAGACCTTGAAGGATGCCGTTACAGAGCACAACAAGCCCCACCGCTACCCTACTTTGAAGTTTGAAGATGACTACAAGAAGGAAGACGACCAGTCTTATTCCGACATGCAGAAGGCTTGGGGAAGCTCAAAAAATACGCAGCCTGATGACCCTGTGGCCTATGCTGAAGCTTCCAAACGCAATGCAGAGGCAAAGCTCAACATGAAGATGGCACAAAAATCCAACGGCATGCCCGTCAATTTTGAAGACTTCCGCAGACTCGGTGAAATGGTGAACGGTAAGTATTACCCATCAGGCTGGCGCGGAAGGTTGATCCCCGACATCGTTCCTTCCAGTTTCCAAAACCAAGGCCAATCTGATGTCGGACAACGCTGATACAACAAAGCCCCAGACATTTTTACCTCCTGATCAGCTTGTCAAGCTGCATGAGGACAATGCTGAGGTGGAATCCTCAAAAAAGCTTCCGGACGCCACGCCAAAGGCCACGCCGTTCTTGACGCCCGAACAGCTGTATCAATCGGTTGCCTTGGAAGGCAGCAACGTGCAGTTCCTTCCCCCTGAGCAGCAGACGCAGCAAAACGAAATCTACGCAAAGTCCCGAGTAGAAGTTCCGGACTATTCAAAAGCGCAGCAGCTTGCCGCGGAGTATCAAAATAAAGACATCAACCAGCTTGACCCCGGCCATCAGAAGCTGATGGGCACTTGGGAGCCCCAAGACCTCTATGAGCTGAAGCAGCTCCGTCCGGACTATGCAATGCCCACCGACCAGCAGAGGAAGGTCTGGGAAGCCGACGAGGCCGGTGAACTAAAGCACCCAAGTGTTTCTGAAGGTCTTGCGGAGACTGCGAAAAATTTTACCAAGGGAGCCCTGAAATTCAATGACGCACTCTCGGTCTGGTCTAGCCCTGTCCGGACGTTGTCCAACCTAGCGGCAAGCAAATTATTTGCCGCAGGTGCCGGCACCCCGCAAGAGGAAGCCAACCGGCTCGCTCTCGAGGCGTCTCAAGATAGGTCCGAGGCCGCGGGGAACTTTATCCACGGGGCGCTGAAGGCCAAGCTGAATGGTGCCTCGTACACGGATGCGATTGAAGCCGGGAGGCAATCCGCCGCAGCCACCGGAGCCCCAGTTGCCCCCGAGGTCGCAATCCGTTCCTATATCGCCCCAACTCTCGAGCTCCCGGGGGCTCTGGCGTGGACTGGTGAAAAGATGGCCGCTGGCGGACTGGGGGTCACGGACTGGGCTCTCAAAAAAGCAAGCGCCCTCACCGGGACGACTGACGAGGATCGCTTCCGTAGGTGGCAGGCCCGTGAACTTGTAGACACCGCCAACGCAACCCTTAACCGCGCACACCCTACGGTCTACGGCCAGATGGTGTTTCACCCTTGGGTGCAGGAGGGGCTCAAGTCCCTGATTCATTCCACGGCTCCGGGGTTGAATGACGAGGAAGTGACCCGCGCAGCCCAAGAAGTTGCCGGGCAGGTTGAGAAAGAGCAGGGCTCCGTGGACAAGGACATCCGTGAGTTTGGCACTTGGACAAACCCCGTCGGAGGTTTTGGGGAGATCGGATTTGCCGGCGATCTTTTGACCGTCGCAAGGAACGCCAAGCCGCTGTTCCGTGCAATGACGATGTCCAAGGAAGCCCAGCAGGCACTGGAGGCCTCAGAGCTCGCCAAGAGAGTCGTAGACCGCAGCAAGCTCTCGGGGTTCGGTAAGATCGCCGGAAAGACAGCCGACCTGATTGACAATCTGCAGGAGGCGGCAAGCAATTTTGCGGAAAACTATCCGCGGCTGGCCAAGCTAGGTGCGCCGATCGTGAAATACAGCCCGGGTGCAATTATCGGAGCGCACGAGGACAAAGAGAATCCCGTCCTTGGAGCCCTTGGTGGTATTGTTACGGAGGCTGCCGGACTGAAAGGAATCAAGCTGGCTGCCGCGGTGCCCCGCACCCTCGAGGAGCTGTCGCTTGCCCGATCAATCTCCGCGGGTGGCAAGAAGGGGATGTTCCAGACTGCCGGGGAGACCCCCGAGGTATCCAAGCTCACCCAGAACCTGTTTGAGAAGCACGGGAGGACGATTGATGCACTTGGAAATCTCTTGCTGGATTACGGCAAGGAGGGAGTCAACATGGCTGCCCTTGGGGCGGCTACCGGAGTCCTCAATTCCCAAAACTACGACGACATCATGGAGGGCGCCAAGAGCGGTCTCCTGTTTGCCGCCCTCGGCAAGACGTATCACAAAATACTGCGCCAAGACCCCGCTACGATAACTCGGAAACTCCGCCAGCAGGATGTCGATAATTTCAAGACGATGTCCGAGATGAGCCCCGAGACAGTGGATCACGTCAAGGGATTTGTTTCCTTCGACAACGTGATCGCAAAGGCCCAATCCGATGTGGACGTGGCAAAGGCTGCCTATGCCTCGGCAGTAAGTTCAGGGGACCAGAAGCAGGCAAAACTTTCCGCAGATCGACTTGATCAGGCCCAGAAACAGCTCGACGCAGTCTCTCAGGCCAACGTTGCCACACGGCAGGCTTACGAGCGGCAGCTCCTGAACCTTCTGACCGCGTTCCACAATGACATCAACGGGTCCATGCGGGTCGGGCCAAAGAATGCCAAGATCGAGATTCTAAACAGCGACCAGATTCGTGAACAGCTCAAGAAAAATAATCCCAACCTCACCCCCGATCAGATTGACGCGATCGTAGAGGGCGGGCATTTCACTGCCGGGATTAGCAGGCAGGGATTCATCCCCGGAAAAGATCTCCCCGCAGCCCTGCGCCCTGACGGCAGCAAGGTGGTGTTTGACCCCCTGAACCCCACCGCGGTCATAAATGTTGACCACCTGATGGAGGAAGCCCACCAGAAGCGGCAGTCCCTGTACGAAGCCATGCGCCACGAGTTCGGCCACCTGCTGGATGTTGTCCCCGAGTGGCGTGAATTGAATGCCGATGCCGAGGAGGGACTCTTCGATGACCCGCTCACGGGCAGGACCGGCCAATTCAGCAACAAGGCTCTGGTGGAGATGTACACCAACAAGTACCTCAAAGAGGTCAAGGATCCGAAGCAGTGGGCGATCAACCGCGGCCACTGGGACGAGCTACACGATCGTCTCGATGAGGGCAAGGTGGCGGACTACATGAAGCGCGAGGTCCGGGCCGACCTCAACAGCCAAGCGTACACAAACCGGAACCTTGATTCTTTGGACTCCTTTGGCCAGCACATGATGGATTGGCTATCCCTCAAAGCCCAAAACAGCAAGGGGTACCGGGCAATCCAAGATTTCCTTGGGGCAGGGGGTAAGGATCCCTATTCCAACACCCTATCGGTGGCGACCGGTGCCAAGTTCTCCCCCGAGGTGCTCGCTGCATACCGGAATGCCCTCCGTGAGTTCCGCAAGCTCAACGGTATGGTATCGTCCCCCACGGCCAGTGAGTCGGTGATGCCGATGATTACTCGTGCCAAGCTCGCTGCACGCAAAGATCTCCGTGAAAAATACGGCAAGGATTCCGGGCTGTTCAAGACCGAGTTCCGTGCGACTGTCTACGACAAGGACGGAAACGTGGTCAGCCACGGGGTGGTCTCCGATCCGATGGCTTCCGAGGGGCTGTGGGGCAAAGAAAACGGCGCCCTGAACCAGCGCAGCGGGTATGGAAACGCACCCGCCGAGGTGGCGGGAATGCAGGTCCCTGAGGGCGGGACAATCAAGGTTTCCCGTGAAATTGTGATGAAGGCTGACGGCGAGACGCCGGAAATGCTATCGCAGCGTGAGATCAAGCAGATTGTCAAGACCCGTGCCCAGCTCATCCGCGACGCCCTTGACAACGCCTACAAGGGAGAGCCTGAGGGCTTCCGCCCTGTGTCTGAGGACGGTCTCACCTACCGCGGAAACTTTACTCCCGAGCAAATTGCTGCCCTCCGGGCTCTCCCCGAGCAGATTGTGCCGGCAAAGATCAAGGATGTGATTTTGCGGTTCAACGACCTGCTCCAGTCGGGAGAGGGCCGGCGCATGATAATTGACTACGCTGCCCGCATAGATGACCGCGGTCGTGCGGTGTCGTTTGCTCCGAAAATTTACGATTTGGTGCCGATCGGCATGCACTTCAGCAAGGAAGGAAATTTCCTGATCACCTGCATCTCGGTCTCTCGTATTTTTGACAAGATGAACCTGTGGGCAGATCGACTTTCCGGTCGCTTGGCACTTTGGGGAGGGAGCCGCGAGGCGTTCTTCCAACAGTTCATCACCGACTATCTGCCCAACCACCTCAAACAGTGGGTGGACCCGACCCTTCCTCCCGAGGAAAGGGAGAAGGAAGAGAATCTGGTTGCCCGCAAGGGTGAGACCGGGCTCGATCCGGACCCCAAGGTTGCGAAACAAAAGAAAGACATCTTCAACGATTTCCTCAACCTCACCAGCAACGAGTTCCGTGGCAATAACCCCGACCGGACCGTCATCCCCCGCCGCAAGGGGGATCCCCGCGGCAAGGACGCCAATCGCACCATCATGTCGGTGCGTGCGGACGCTGTGGCCGACATGCTTGAGAGCTCGGCGCACCCGATTCCTGTCAACTACGAATTGCAAAAACTGAACTTCCTGCCCTCCCGGGACGGAGAGCAGCCGGCTATCAGACCTCAGGAAGAGGAGAAGCCCAATCCGATCTTGAAGGGGCTTGGTGCAGCCAAAGCAACCTACGTTCAGCCAGACCAGCGCACCCCCTACGCCCAGCCTACAAGGGCAGCAAATCAAGACGTGCAGCGGGTTTCCAAGGATTATGTTGAGGGTGCTAGCATGCCGTATAACCCCCACGGGCAGGCAGTTCCGGTCAATGAAGAGCTTGCAAAACGCATCGCCGACCACTACGAAGAGGCCAAAAACGAACCCACGAACCCCGAGGTCAAGAAGGCGTACACGGCACTTGCCAACGAGGTTGTTGACCAGTGGAAAGCTTTCCAAAAAGCTGGGTATACCGCCACTCCTTGGACTGGTGAAGGCCAGCCATACTCCAATTCGGCTGAGATGATGAAGGACGTGCGTGACAATAAGCACTTGTACTACTTCCAGACTAAAGAAGGGTATGGGGAATCCGGTATCACGCCAAAGATGCGTGCAGAAAACCCGATGCTGCAGGACTCTGGGGTCAACTTCAATGGTGCCGAGAACGTACCGGTCAACGACGTGTTCCGCGTTGTGCACGACATTGTGGGTCACGGGGCACATGGGTACGAGTTTGGTCCGAAGGGTGAGTTCAACGCCTATCTGGAGCACAGCCGCATGTTCTCTGACGCTGCCAAACCTGCACTGGCCGCGGAGACGTTGGCCCAAAATAGCTGGGTCAACTACGGACCACATCTTCGGGATGAGGAGGGCAACATCGCCAAGAAGGGCGAGAAAGGCTACGTGCCTGTCACCGAGCGTCCGTTTGCTGAGCAGAAAAACATCGCACTGCCTCAGGAGTTCATTGACGCAGCCGAGAAAGAGGCCCAAGCTGGGACCAAGCAGGGACCAAGTTTCTTGCCTGCCAAGATTACCCGCGAGATTGGGGAAAACGAAAAATTCCTCAATCAGCCTAAGGAAGAAGAAGCCAAGGCAGCTCTTGATTCCAGCAAACAGCCCAAGTTTGGGGCAGCCCGGGGCCTCAAAAAAGGTTATCCGGTGGCCCTCCGTATTGACATCCCAGCATTTAACCGCACCGGCAACTACGTTGTCACCGTCCACGAAAAGGGGACGCCTAGCAAAGTCGGTGAGGTTATTGGCTACGACACCGTGGCCCGCGTTGACAATCCGACGTTCGTTTCCAACGAGACCGGGGCGGGTAAGATCTATCGTGGGGAAAGCAAGAAATTCCCAATCGCAACGGTCACCGGAGACTTCAATCCCTCCCGAGAGATCCCCAAGGATATTAACGACTGGACCCCGGTAGGGTTTGACCCCAAGGAGCATTCCTATTTTTACGACAAGGCGACCGACGAGCCTGTTACTGGAGGCGACGAAGCCGTGAGTGTCGGCAACACAGTTTTTGTAAAGAATCCCGTGTACGGAGACCGGGCAAACGTGAGCTTTTTGCCTGCCAAAGGCGAGACCAAGCCAGTGCCGACTCAGGAAGAGCTCGACAAGATGAAGGCTAGGTTGCCAAAGTATAGCGTTACCTCTTCGGACAATAGTGAGTTCGGAACGCACCACATTTACCTGTTCGACGATAAGGGTAAAAATATCGGATCGGCGGAGGTAAAACTCCACGAATATGGGAACGCTCTTGAGATCGTTCACACTATCGTCTCAGAAGGGCTGCGGGGTAAAGGCTACGGGGAAGCCTTGTACCGAGAAATCGCAAAATATGCACAAGAAGAAGGGGCGGATGTTCTGCTCGGGTCCCCCGTTAGTGAGAATGCCTTGAAGGTGCGTAACAAACTCTTCGAGACAGAGTTCGGACCTCGTGCCGAATATGGAAACGCTGCCGAAAGCAAAGTCTCTCCCTTCATCAGCTATCTCCCCGCCAAAAAGCTCACCGTCCAGCACTCCTCCGAAGAGAAGGAAGGCAGCGTCGGTGGCGAGCTCGATCTAGTCCACTTTGGCGCCTCCGGGCTCAAAGTTGCCGACCCCAAGAAGTTCGGCAAAGGTGCCGCGACCCCGATGGATCTCCGCGGTGCCCCGAAGACCTATTTCTATTTGAACAACGACCGCAACTACGAGGGCCTGATGAAGGGTCGCATGCCGTATGTTGCCAAGGTTGACGGAAACAGCATCTACGACCTGAGCAAGGATCCGCTCGGTGTCGCCGGCATGATGAACCGGGAGAAAATGGACAACATGATCGAGGACGCCGGGTACGCGGGCTACTTTAGCCCGAAATCGTACAACGGTGCCTTCGATGCAATCGCAATGTTCAAGAAGACCAAGCTTACCGAGGTGCAGCAGGGTCGTGAGATCTTCAAGACACCAAAGAAGTCGAAGGAGTTTGGTATCCAGTATTTACCCGCCAAAAAGATGGACGAGGCACACGCTAAGGCTATCGAGTCAGGCAACACCGAAGAGGCGCAGCGGCTGGTTGACGAGGCGGCAAAGAAGGCTGGGTATTCAACAAACCTGCTTCATCATGGAACAACTCATAACTTCACCGTATTTAAGAAAGACCGCGCAAACATAGAAAATGATCTTGGTGCTGGATTCTACTTTTCATCATCTCCTGAAGATGCACAAGCCAACTATGCAGGTGAGGGGCCAGATCTGACGAATAGAATTGAAAGAAGGAAAGAGCAGATTGAAAACGATATTTATGATATAAAAACAGTTTCATCCCTGCGTGATTTCCTGAAACAGCATGGGGCAGACGAAAGTATTATTGAAGATTCAGTTGGTTATGCTTCTGATGCAGAAAAAGCGGCAGCAGCAAAAGAAATAGCCAGAAAAGAATTAAGTGGCGGTGAGCAGAAAATGCTTAAAACCTATGTCCATCTTAAAAATCCAGCAATTCTAGGTGGAAAAGCTGAAACCCGTCTGGAAATGGAGCATCCCTATGACGAGGAGGGTGAACCATTAGATGAAGAGCCTACGGGAACGCTAATTGATTTTATTGATGGCTTAAAAGAAGCATCTCAAAATTTTGAAGATGCTGATGCCGACAAAGCAGCAGCCATGTTGATGGAACAAGCCAACTATGAGAGTATCAATCTATCAGATGCCATTAATTTCCTAAAAGGCAGAGAAACAGGCATAAATTACGCTACTGATAATGAAGAAAACCTTGCGTCATCTGAAATTATTAGGCAAGCACTCCAGAATGCAGGATTTGATGGCGTAATTGATAAAACTGTTAAAAGGTTTAAGATGAAGGGAGTAGGTGATGACACATACCATGTCATTGCGTTTGAACCTGAACAAATAAAATCAGCAGACCCTGCAACCTACGACGACCAAGGCAATCTGATCCCTCTTTCCCAGCGGTTTAACCCGGAGTCTCCGGACGTTCGTTACCTACCCGCCAAAAAAGGCGTTGACGGGGTAACCGAAACCGAGGAGACTATCCCCACTGATGAACGACAACCTGAAAGTTACACCCAAGCTCAAGGCGCTGGGCTCCAAGCTGGAGGCCAAAGCGAAGACGACCGGAATCGACTTCTCGGCGGGCTCGCGTCTGTCGCCAGAGGAGCGCAAAGCTCAGGTGCAGAAGGTGTACAGGGAGCCTCGGGAACAGCTCCTCGGAAAGAGGTAGAAGAGGCCGCTCTCCGCAAGCATGCGGAAGAGAACGGCATGATGAGGGACCCCGACGAGTTCTTCCGGCAGTGGCAAAACGATGGAAGCGAAGCCGGCGGTGAGCACCAAGTCTCCTTCCCTCCCGGGCCTGATGTTGTCAAGCGCACCCCGAACCCGTACTACCCAACGTGGGCGGACTATTTTGACTCGCTGCAGATCCACAATACCCTATTCCCCAAGGCTGCCCTGACCTTCCGCGGGTTCCAGAACGTCGAGGGCAGCGGTGGCGTGGACATTGACGGCAACAAGTGGCCCGCCGGCCTTTACTCCGAGGTTTCGCAGCCGTTCCTGAAGATCAAGCGCGGCCTGACGGTCCCTGAGACCGATGCCCTGATGAAGGAAATCGGGTTCCGCCGCACCCTGCCGATGGAATACGTCAACGACGACCTCGGTATCAAGATCAAGGACCTGCACGGCATGAACGCCGTGATGCTCGAGGATGAGAACGGCAAGGAGTTCCCCTACGTGATCGACTCGACGATTGTGCCAACCAAGACCAAGGAAGAGCAGCCTCGTGTAGATCTTCAGGGCCATGTGATTGTCAACAACCCCGAAGCCGATTTCGTCGCCAAACCCAAAATCCTTGTCAATTTCCTTCCCGCCTCGCAACGCATTAACCTTGAGGACTACGAGGACACACCTATGTTTGCTTTGCCCGCCGATCGCATGGGCATTGGCACCAAGTATGTCGGGCCGACCGGCGACAAGAAAAAGCTAAGCGTTGAGGCACAGGGCGGGCCTGAGCACATGACCCTCCTGAATCACGGCGTATGGGCCTTTTCCAACGAGGGCCCTGCCTCCACCTTTGCCAACCGCGTAGACAAGCTGGCCGAAAAGCATGGTACCGACAGCGTTCTGGTCGCCGTGACTTTGCAGAGCCCTATCAACCACCTGAGGAACCCCACGGGTCAGCTCGGATACGTAGAGGCTATGGAGCAGGCCCGGGACACCAAGCATTTGACCCAGAAACAGCTTGACGCCCAGATCAAGGAAATGTCTGCCTCTATCGTTGCCAGCAAAGATAAAAAAATGGACGAAGGCATTCGCTCTAAGTGGAAGCAAATCACCTCGTTTGGCAAATTTGCTGACGCTGTCCGCGGCAAAAAGCTCAACTTTGGTGACATGGAGCCCTTCCTTAAACAGATGCAGAGGGCAAGCCTGCCGATCAGCGCAAAGGAGCTGCAGGGTCTGGGGCTTCTTCCCCACGACATAGCCCGTGACCTCTCGACAGATTGGATTTTTGACCTCCCCAACGATACCGTCGTCGGATTGTTTGAGGTCAAGAAGGGTACACGTCCTCTTCAGGACAACACCCATTATTCCTATCCTTGGAGCGTTGCCGGCAAACCGATCGGATTCTTGAAGGACATTTATCACATCAAGGGGCTCACCACGCACCCGGGGATCCTAAAATCTACCAGCCTAGCATGGCCTCTCCAAAGAGCTCTGCCGGAACTGGACAATCTGAAGAAAGCTCTGGCAGATCTCAAACCGGTAGTCACATACCGCTAAATCACTTGTCACACAACGCAAAATAACCTACATTTCCGCCCATGCCTCTCAAAACATCGACGTCGAAGGAAGCTTTCAAGTCAAACATAAAGACTGAGATCGCTGCCGGTAAACCCCCGAAACAAGCGGTCGCCATTGCGTATGCCCAGAAGCGCAAGGCCGGCATGCTGCACGGAATGAGGAAGAAAAAATAATGGCAACAGAACTTTCACAAATTAAGGATCCGTCCGACGTAGTCGCTCTGGTCGTAGACAACGGTCTCTTTGTCGAGATCGCCATCAAGCTAGCGAAGACGTACAAAAAAGTGTACTACTACGTTCCTTGGGAGAGCGCCTTTGCCAAGATGAACCTTGGGATGATCGGCACTGGCCTAGAGGGCATCGAGGTCGTGGATTCTATCTATGGGCCGCATTTTGACGAGGTCGATCTCTTTGTTTTCCCCGACATCTATTTTGGCCACGAGCAGGAAATGCTCGAGAAGATGGGAAAGAAGGTCTGGGGATCCCGCACGGGTGAGTGCTTGGAACTCAAGCGTGAGGGAATGAAGGAAATTCTGACGGCACTGGAAATGCCTGTCGGTAAGTTCACCCACGTTAAGGGAATGGCCAACCTCAGGGCCTTCCTCAAGGAAAACGAAGACGTCTACGTCAAGATCGACAAGTTCCGCGGCACCTTCGAGACCTTCCACAGCGCCAACTACAAAGAAGTTGAGCCCAAACTAGATGAGGTTGAGTTCAACCTCGGCGCCTTCAAAAACGTGATCGAATTTACAGTCGAGGAATCTCTACCGGATTGTGCGGAAGTTGGTACCGATTGCTGGGTCATCACCGATGACGCCGGCGAAGCACACTACCCAGAGCACACGATTTCCGGGATCGAGATCAAGGACGTCGGATTTGCCTCCATCTTCAAAAAGTACGAGGAGATCCCCGAAGTTGTCACCCGCTTCAACACCAAGATGAAGCCGGTTTTTGCCGCATACAACTGGCGCGGGTTCATGAGCACGGAGGTCAGGGTTGGTAAAGATATGCAGCCCTACATGATTGACCTATGCGCCCGCGCCCCGTCGCCTCCCAACGAGCTCTACCAAGAGCAGTACAGCAATCTTGCAGAGTGTGTCTGGGCAGGGGCCAACGGCATCGTTGTCGAGCCCGAGGCCACCGCCAAGTACGGCGCGGAAATCATGTTACACTCAAGCTGGGCAGACAAGGGCTGGCAGCCTGTAAGCTTCCCCGAAGAGTTGCGTGACCGCGTCAAGCTCCGTAACGCCACCTGTATCGACGGCATCTACTACGCCATCCCTCAGGCCTGCGGTCTCCCCGAGGTCGGGGCAGTCATTGGCCTCGGAGATACCTTGCAGGAAGCTCTTGACGACGCCGTCGAGAATGCCGAGCAGGTCACTGGGTACTACCTCGAAGCAAAAATGTCTGCGATTGACTCGATCAAAGAAGAGTGCGAGCGACTCGAAGAGCTCGGGCTCAATATGTTTGACGAAGAGGATGCAGATTGAGCTAAAAGCGATCGACCCTAACGCCATAAGGTATAGCACCTGTGGGGACTGGGAGTGGTTGGCGGACGGCAGCCTGAAGATCACGGTCCCTGATTATGGGAACCGCAACGACAGCGCTTTTCTTGTCGCTCTGCACGAGATGGTTGAAGCTTGGCTTTGCAAAAAAGACGGAATCTTGGAAGCCGAGGTTTCAAAGTGGGACATTGAACATCCTGAGCTGGAAGAGCCCGGGGACCATCCCAAGGCCCCCTACTACAAACAGCACCGGGTGGCCACGTCGGTTGAAAAGATGGTTGCCGAGGCCATGAGGTTGCACTGGGACGACCATGAGGAGTGGGTACAGAATGCGGCAAATGAGGTTGACCGGTCCCATGCAGATTTGCCCGAGACCCCCGAGATTCTGACCGCCGGCCCCAGATACTGGGCAGAACTTCACTTGTTTGGACTTCGTCATACAAACAAGAACTCTTCCGGGTGGTTGAATGACTGGCTGGCCTCCATCCCCTTTGGCGACTGCCCCTGCAAGCAGCACCTAAAGGAGTACCTGAACGACAACCCGCCCGAGTGGGACCGTTTCTTCGAGTGGGGTATCGAGCTGCACAATGCGGTCAACCTGAGGATTGGAAAGCCCACGCTGGACATTGAGAATGCCCGGGAACTTTGGTCAGCCCGACTTTTCTAGTTGACGTATCCTCACCGGTTGTCCTACATTTGGGCCATGCGTTATCGCCACGATTCTTTTTTCTCTCCTGACACCCAGTACCGCTTGCAAAAACAAATTTTGCAACCCTACTCAGTTGTCAGTGGATACCAGATTTACAAGGACACGCTTGCCAAGAAGTATTGTTTTTATACTGACGAGCTTGGGCGTATTGAACGTGGCTATGCCAAGTACGCCCGGCTTTTGGTTGACCTTGCCTCCTATCTGTCAAGGGCCGCTAACCATTACCCTGCAGGGGTTAATTACTTGAATCTTGATCACGCTGGGTCAAGTGCGTCCTAAACGGATTTCCTGATTTTCCAGATCTTGTTCCGGTTGCGGTAGCCGACGGTCTCGACAAATCCGTCCCCCTTTGCCTCAAGTTTTCCTAGCTGGATACTCATCCACCTAGCCCGGTTGTTGCTGGAATTGCCCAGAACCGCCTTGATGCCGTCGTCCACAAGCATTACCTGAAGGAGCTCGACCGAGGTGCCCTCGAAATCCTTGGGGTGGTCCTTCATGAAGATTTGAATGAGCTCACGGACGGTGGAAGCATCGTTGGAATCGCCGGCAGCCTGCTTCAGGAACGGGTGGTGATAGCGGGCGACGCCGTACCGCGGATCCTTGTCAATCACGTAATCAGGGGGCGTGTAGGAGATCAGCCAAGCGGCAAAATGTGGCAGCTCCTGACGGACTATTCCTTCCAGCTCGTGCTTTTCCGGGAAATGTGAGACCCGCGGGGCTGCCTTAAATAGGAGCAGCTTGTCGAGGATCGAGGTGTCGAGGTCCGGAATGATACGCAGCGAGTCGGCGTCAAGGTTGCCGGTCACCATCACGCGGCCACTCCAAGCCACCTGACATGCGTCACGGAACTTGGCGTGGAACTCGAACATGTTGTTTGCGGTGACCCGCTTGATCATGGTCCCAAACGCCTTGTGGTCTTGGTTGTTGTCTCCCGGCAAGGCATCGTCAACGGTCCAGAATGGCTTGTGGAACAGGTCCTTGTTGAACGTGGTTTTGCCCATCAGGTACTGCGAGGCGTCGGCGTGGCCTCCGACAAGGGCGCCCACAATCCGGTTGGAGAAAAAGGTCTTGCCTCTTCCGGTATCTCCGGCAAGGAACACGGCCTGACCCTGCAGCAGCTTGCCTTCACGGGCACTGCAATAGAATCGCTTGAGCCAAGCAAGCATGTACTGGAGCTGGTCTCCCGGGTCAAACAGCTCAGTCAAAAACTTGCCCAGCCAAGGGAAATTCTCTCCCCACTCGCCGGCCTCTTCCGCGGCCTGCGTCACCTTGACGTTGCAGATATTGAGGATCCGCTCCCCCATGAAGTCAATGGGGCCGGTGGGCTGAAAGATGAAGGGTGCGGCTCCCCCGACCCTGCAGGTTTGGCCAATGATGTGCAGGGCCTCGTCCACTTCGCTGAAGGTCTTGCCTTCTATGCGGTCTGCAGACAGGCCGTTGTGGACCTTCAGGTGCCGTGAGATTTCCCGCTCGGCGTGCGGCTCCCATTTACCGGACGGGGTCTGGATCCAGTAGTTGTCGCCGTCGTAATAGATGCCGTCCAGCATCTCGCCTAGCTTGCGTGCACTGAGTTTCTCGACAAACCCGCGGCCAAAGATTGCGGACCAAGGGACGAAGGGCTCGAGGCCGGTGAAGCACTGCATGCCGGTCGGGCGCACAATCGCAGCGGTCGGATTGTCGCCTGTTGGGTCCCAGAACCGGCACCCGCGGGCACCCTCGACAAACTCCCCCTGCCAGCGTCCCGGGAATCGGTCGGCTACCTCTGCAGCGAGCGTTTCAAGGGGTATGACGTCTCCAGTCCACTTGGCCTTCTCGGAGACCTTGACCAGCCAGCCGCAGGCCTCGACCCACGGAATAAAATCCCCGCCGGCCTTCTGCCAGCTATGGCCCACGTCGTAATAAAGGTTGGGGTTCTCAAAGGCCGGCTCGTCAAGATTGGGGTAGGCAACCTTGGCGTGGGTATACTTCATCGCGGCCTTCAGGAATCGCTTGGCGACGTCGTAGCTGGGGACCAGCAGCGGGCGCTCTAGCATCCAGATCAGGCGCACGCCCCCTGACAGAGGCGTCCTGTGGATGAACGTCGGAGGGTAGTATTTTTCTATCCTTGCCAGCCCGGTGTCGATTTCTTCGTCTAGGACCTGCGAGTCGTAGTCGGCGATGAGGGCACGAATTTCAAAGGGTGGATTATTCTCAGAGACCCTAATAGTGGACGCCTGCCCGACGATTCCGCTGTAGAACAAATGCTCGGTAGTCGGCTGTTTTCTCCAAGACTTGTAGGCGTTGGCGTTGTCGGTCGGGAAGGGGTTTGCTTGGAACTCCCAAGGGCATGCTTCATGGGTGTCGGTCTGGGCTAGATTTTTTAGGCAGGGGAAAAATACTGCGTTCATTTGTTTATTTATCGTGGAAAATTTGAGTGGGCTGCGTGGACATATATTTCTCCATCGCTCTTACCCAAATCTCAGGAGCCATCATGTATACGGTTTTTCCGTCAGGAGTTGATATATTCAGGGTATCAAGAGTATCCCCGTAAGATATTTTGTAGCCGTCTATCTCAAATTTCATTTGTTTATTTTTTATAGTAATCGGACTCTTCTGCCTCGCTATCAAGCGGTACGTCGGGCATCCAATCAGGATTTATTTTTATGATGTCTTGAACTTCTTGTGTGGTAACAGATTTATCTACTTCGAGGATGACCTCGTCGTGGACGGTGAAGATACTCGTTAGGCCGGCGGCTTCAAGTCTTAAAAGGCACTCGCAGAAGACGTCCCGGGCAATCGCCTGAATGACGTTCTCGGCAATCTTGGAGCCCCACGTGAAGCCCCAGCGTCCGCCTCCCATGCGGGCTTTTACGTTGGTTTTGCCGGTCGAGGTCTTGGCGTAGTGGCACTCCCGGTAGACAAGATCCCGCCCTGACGGAAGATTGACCACATAGTCCTCTTCACGACGAGCTGAAAGCTTGAGATCGTCATCGAGCGTGTTCCAAAGATCAACAATTCCGGATTCCTTCGACCGAAAATCGTTCACCGCTTTCTTGGACTCCTGCGGCGTCAGGATAACCCCGTGGGCTGTCTTGGCGTATTCCCTAAAAGTCGTGGCCCCAGCACCATACCCAAGCCCCAGAATGCGGGCCTTGGCGAGGGCGTAGAGGGCAGGATCCTCGGTCTTTAGTTTTCCTCCAGTCCAGCCAAGGGTCTCCCGGGCATGGACCTCGTAGATGGAATACCTGCGGCACTCTTCAAGAAACGACCAATTACCGACGACCCAAGCGAGCACCCGCGGCTCGATCTGGCTCAGGTCAGCGATGATCAGCTTCTTGGAGGGATCCTGCACGCAGATTACCCGGCGCTGATTGGCTCCGTGGAGGGTCTCCTTGGTGAGGCCCTGCACGTTGAGCTTGGTGTCCCCGCTCCAGCGGCCCGTGTGGGCACCAAAATACTTGACCCCAAAGTGAATCCTGCCGTCGTCACGGATCCTGTCCTTCATGGTCATGAGCTTCGTCCTCAGCAGATTTGCCCGCAGGTAGGTGCGGCGGTCGGCAATCCAGTTGATGTGCGGGTGCTGTTCCTCCCAGTCCAATGCCTCAACGCTCCCCTTGGCCTTGCTCCGTGGGGGCTGAATACCCAGCTTGCGACATTCGGCGGCAAACAGGATGTCAGACAGTGCCTTCTCTTCGTCCCCCTCCGCCCAAGGCAGCCGGTGCACGGCCATAAACGCAGCGACGGACAGGTTCTTGATCGAGGCGTCGAGGTACTCCTGATCACACGGGAGGCCGCGGCGGACTTGGTGCATGGTGAGGGCACTTAGTTCCTGCTCCCGGGCCGGCCACTCGTCTTTCTTGGCCATCCAAAGCTGGTAGCAAACCTCGGCATCCCGGAGGGCATACTGCTTGACCTCCTCGTGGAAATTTTCGTCCTTGCGGATGTCGTCCCACGTCTTCTTGTTCATGGCGTCGCGCACATCCTTGCTCAGGTCAAGACCCAAGTGGACGCGGGCAGCGTCAGCGAGATTACGGTCGCTGGCGCCGAAGAACGCCGTCATGTTGGCGCTGCAATGCCACCTGCGCGGAATCCAGTCTGGGGCTAGCCCAAGTTCTTGAAGCCGGATGTAGACTTCTTGATCGAAAGCTGCATTGTGGGAAATCCACTCGCAATCACGAATGCTTTCAAAATCGAAATCTGCAGGGTGACCCACAAAAGTTCCGTCTTCCGTAAAAACAGAGACCATGTAAATGGTGCAGCGAGGATGGCGTAGGTAATGCCATACGCCAAGCGAACCAATGTCAACTTGGCCCTTGTGGTAAGTAGTTTCAAAATCAATGGCAGCATATTTTACAGAAGTTTGAGCACCCACTCGGGCGCAGGGTTTTTGGGTTGATAGATTGTCTGATTGCATAGCGAGTAGCCTAGTAGTCGAGTTTCCGGGTATCCGTTTTGGTTACAAAGTTCGTTCAATAGTTCTTCAAATTTCTGTTCGGTGTTCTCGAATCGGAGAACAAATTCAATCTCCTGAAAGGGCAGGAGAAGGGTACTTGCCATGCAGGGAGCCGCGCCCATGAGACGGAGCCATTCACCCCGATCCTGCATTTGCTCGAAGGCCATGTCCCAGCACCGGTCGGCCTCGTCTCGTAGGCTACGCAGCCCCGGGTGGTCGGAATGCGTGGGCATCTCGATGTCGAGGGGAGCGTCCTTGACGGCAGCGGGCCAAAATGAGGGCCTGTTGATCTCAAGGGACTCGTGGGTATAGTCGATCTGGCAGCGGGCTCGCGTAAGGGCGGGAAAGGCCCAGAGGAGCGCCGGGGATAGGACCCGGCACTCCCAATAGCCTCTCACCTCTCCACGCACCGCAGTCAGGTGTGTGAGGGTGACGTTCATGTTACCAAGCGAGGTCGCTCACGGCCTTCACAAACTCGTCGGTGTGGAAGCCGGCGAACTTGATGACGGGAACCGTCACGGTGTTGACCTTGAGCTTGGCACGCTCGCAGGAGTAGTTCCAGACGCCGCGGTGGAGACCCTTTCCGAGGATCCCTGAGGCAGCCGTCAGGACCGTCTTGGCAGCGCGGCTGTAGGCGGCACCGTCCCAGCGGATCTCAGCGATCGCGTAGAGGTTGCCAAGCAGCTCGATGCCGAAGGCTTCCGTGGCCTCGACGAAGTCGGGCTTCTCGATGAGAGCCACACACGTCAGACGTGGGAAGACCGGAGGCGGGGTCTGGTCGTGCCACTCGGTCCAAAGACCCGCGGCCTTGACTTCAACTGGGGAGTTGAAGATGCGCTGCTCCTGACCGCTGCCGTATGGCACGTCCTCGATGAACTGCTTGCGCGAGGCCAGCAGGGTGATCTTGAGGGGGTCGTACCCGTCAGCCCAGATGGCGTGCTCCTTGGCCAGAACGATCTGACCGGGGGCAAAGCCGGCGTCCATGAGTGGTCCCACGGACTGTGAGAGCTCGAGGCGTGGGCGGTAGATGTCGGACTGGTCGATGGGTCCCGTCACCTGACCCAGCACGAAAGCGGGTGCAGCTGCCGAAACGACGGCCAGAGGGGCTTCCTCACGGATGACGAGCTCAGTGCCGGCAGGAATAATTGCCTCGGCTACCTGAATCGTTTCACCGGCTTCGGTAACGGCCTCGATGTCATTGACAATGATCTCAGCTTCCACAAGGGGCTCGGGAGCTTTCTTCAGGGGTGATCCCAAGGGCTGAAGGCCGACCTTCGCCACGGGCTTGTTTTCCCCCAACTTGCGGGGTGCGGGAGCGGCCTCAGTGGAGGCTGCGACGGTGCTCGGCTTGCCGAGCGGTTTCAGTTCTGTACGTGCCATATTGCTAATTACGTGTTTGGTTGTTTGGTTGTTGCTACTTTGCTTTTGGTACTGACTTTCGCTTGAGATAGCTGCCGCCTTCCTGCCGGAGGATCAGGCCGCTGTCGGAGAGGGCCTCTACGACCGCCTCCGCGTGCTTTGCCTTGTCTCCCCGCGGCGCCTTGGAGGACACCAGCGTCTTGAGCTCAGTCAATGAGGGCTTCATCGTCCCGATGATCTCGTTGGGCGTGACGTCGAATCTATCCGACACCAGCTTGACGACATCGACGGGGCTGATCAGCTCACTTTTCCCAGCCGTTGATACGACTGAAAATCCGGGTAACTCGCCGACTTGGTTATTAACCTCGAGGGCGAACTTCTTAAACTTGGAAAGGAATGCCTCGAAGGCCGGAATGCAGCCGAGGAACTGGGCAACGCGGACGGGGTCGGCGGTGGCGACGTCCCACGTCTGATTGATGATGTCGGGGATCATTCCCGGCACCAGTTGGTTCTTGGGATCCTCGTACTTGGTAAGGCTGTGCTCGTTGACGGACTTAGCGGTTGCAATGCCTAGCTCGTGCCACTTGGGGCAGTTGCCTTGGTGCCGGCAGCGTTCGCAGTTGATGGGGTCAACGCTGAGCAGGCTGACGTCCTTGGTCTGTTCCCACTGGATGACGCGGTCGTGGCTGGCTTTGATGATGGCGTGCAGCCGGGGAACCTCGTCCCGGGTCCACGTGTGACAATCAACCACGTTGAGCTTCGGTTGCACCATGTGGACCGTGATAGCCTCCACCTCGTTAAACTCGCTGAAGAGCCCAAGGGCGTAGATGATGAACTGGAAATTTTTCTCGACGTCGTCGATGGCACCCCAGCCGAACTTGTAATCGACCATGTCAAGGTTGGTGCCCCGCAGGCTGATTCGGTCAGCGGTACCAAAGTCCATGCCGGCAAACCCAAGCGAGGTCAGGTTAATCTTGTGCTCGGTGATTTCCGCGTTGGACAAGATGCCCCGGACGTAGCTGAGGGCGGAGTTCACCCACTCCCACTCCTCCTCGGTCAGTGGGATCCAGTTCTTCCCCTTGGCCTTTTCGTAGGATTTTGCCGCGGCGTCCTCGTCGCCGTTGTGCTCGCAGACCGCGTGCAGGCGGTCGCCTTGCTCGCTGGCCTCGGAGCTGCCGGGGTTGCCTTTGTGTGCGGGGCAGATGTCCCGAGACTTGGCTCCCGACGGACCGTATTTTGCGTGTGCTGTTTCCATGATTATCGGCGGGTCTTGCGCTTGGAAGCTTTGGTTGCAGCTTTCTCCCGGGCAATCCGGAGGCAGCGATTGCGCTGTGCCCAAGCGTACACGTCGCTGAGGGCAACGGTCTCGCTTTGGCGACGTCCAGCGGGGCGCAGGATCAAGTCGCCGCGGGGCGTGATGGTGACGACCAGCTCGCGGTTGTAATCGCGCCCTGTGGCCTTAGCGGCCACTTTGCGGGTCACCGGCTTGGCCGTGCTGGTAGGAGCCACCTCGGTCTTGACCCCCTGCTTCCTTAGGGCCAGCAGCAGGCTGCGGGCGTGGGAGTAGGCGTGGGTCTTGTCGTTGACCGCGATCTCGGCGCGGTGAATGAGCTCGGAAAGATTAGGGTCTTTCTTGCTGATGACGTATTGGCGGCCCTTGCCTTTGCTGCGGATTTCGAGGTCCTGAGGGACCGCAATATCGTGTTCGAGGCACAGGTCGTAGAAGGCTGCCGGTATGAGGATTTCGTTTTCGTACATAGTATTTATGGATGTTTGAATGTGTGTATTGTTTGACTGTCGGGACCGAGTCTATACCAAGCAGCTTGGGACGTCAAGGATTATTTGCTACGTTTTTTTATCCCGGATACCGCGGCCTCAAAGTTGGTGTAGTAGCCGTAGCCGATCTCGTAGTGGACGGTGAAGAAGCCGTCCTCGTCAACCTCGATGAGGCCGACGGGGACGTTGTTGGCGCTGGCCACCGAGCGCAGCAGTTCGAGCTGCTCGATTCTGTCGTTGGTCTTGTAGGACATTAGATTTTCTCCTCGAAGTTGATGTTGGCCCGGAAGTAGGTGCTCCGGAACAGGGTGTAGTTGTCCTCGGGCTCGCTGCAGGGGAAGCTCCAGTCGATCACGGGGTGGCAGGAGCCGTCCTGATAGACTAGGCCCTCGTGGGTCAGTACGCTTTCTTGGCCGTAGCTCTTGGCAAGATCAGCAGCTTCCTTACGGGCCACTGCACAAGGTGTAAAAACGATTACCCCATCCTCGTAGTTGCCATTATAGCGGCCTACCACGGTCTCAAACGGTATGCCGGCATTTCGGTAAAGCTCAACGAGCTGGCGGTGCAGCGAGGCGTTGTTGACGTCGCTGAGTTTTTTGGCGTCAGGATTTTGGGCGGAGAAGATAACCCAGTTGGGGCTCTTCAGCAGGTCGAGGATTTCGGAGGTGATGTAGTTGCTCATGGTGTGTATGTGTGTTTGACTGTCTGGGGATATATTTACCCAAGCCGCTAGGGAGCACAAGCACTTTTTTCAAAAAACTTTTATGGCCCGCCGGCCCTGTATCTATCAGCCTCCGAAGGCCGACACCCATTCCCCGTCGTTGAGCGCCCGGATATTTTTTGCCTTCCCCTCGACGGTTTTGTAGACCTTCTGCTCGATCGTTCCCTCGGCAAAAATAATGCGCTGGATGACCGGCGTCTTGGCCCCAAAGCGAACGGCGCGGCCGAGCATTTGAATCATGGTCTCCGCGTGATACGTCGGACTGATAAAAGTCATCCTTGGACGACCGCCCACGGTGTCATGCAAATCAATACTTGCGCTGCCGGCAGCGGATTGCAAAATCAGCGCCTGCAATTTTCCGTTTATGAAATCTTTCCGGTCGATCTCGCGCTGTGCGTGATTGCGTCCGTCAAAAACTCCAACGGAAATTTTTTCCGACTGCAGCATGATTTTGAGCGTATCAACCGACGCGGTGAAATTTAGGAACACCGGGCAGTACATCCCACCCTCGACCGCGGCTTTGATTTCAGCGACAAGCGGTACCAGCCGGCGAAGCTCGGCCTCCTGCCGGTCACGCATTTGCTCGACGGCCCCGGGCGTGCCATCCTCGTGACGATGCAGGTCCTCGTCGCGTGTCTGTTCGAGCCGGTCGAGCGCATCCTGCACAAACTTGGTCGGACTTCCAACGTCCCACAATTCAATCTCAACCGTTTCCTGCGGCAAGTATTCGCTCACCGTGTCCCGGCTCACCCTGACGCCAAAGGGCGCCAGAGCATCGCGCAGCTTGGGTATCACCCACCTGCTCTCCCGGGGCTTGAAGTACAGCTGATTGTACCCGAACGGAGACTTGCCGCAGCCGTGGTCCATCGCCCACCCGTAAAAGTTGGTAATGTTGTGGAGGCCGCACAAGAAGCCAAGGGCCTTGAGCTTCAAAGGGCTGTCGGCAACCGTGGCGGATAAACATATCGCGTATGTCTTGTTTGAACGTCCGATGCCTACCAAAAGCTGGCTATTGAGCGAAGTCTGCCCGCCAGCGTCCTGAACCTCATCGAAGATAACCACCGTGGGCTCCTTCGGGTTCCAAGAGTACGATGTCGAGCGACCTTGGGCCTGCCTGACGACGAGCTCCCGGTGATTACGTCCATTGGTAAACCGCTGCCACGAATCCACGGCCAAGCAGTTGCGGTCAAGGCCGAAATCACGGACCGCTTGTTGCCACTTATTACGCGACGACGCACGGCAGACGACCGCGAAGGGTGCGTCAAAACTCTTAACAGCAGCAAGGGCATGGAACGTTTTTCCTAGTCCGGTGTCGCTCAGGTCAACGGCCACCCCGTGGTTTGCTAGGGCGTCGGACAGTTTTGCCGCGGCCTCCGTTTGGTACGGCCTCAGCTCGATGAGCTGACCAGTCGATGGCGTCGAAATTTCGGTCATATTTTGATTTGTTGATAGGGCGAGGATCGGAGCCTTTGCCCCCGTTCCAAGAGCCCTTCCATTTATTTGAGTCGATCTTTTTTTGCATCGCTTTCGGGTATTAGGCAGATAAGAAAAAAAGCGGTGGCTGCTATGCTGCAGAGGGCAAAGATACCGACGATGAATTTGAGTAGCGTCCAGAGCATTACCAATTCCTCCCGTGGCGGATGTTGTTGGCCTTGATGCCGGCCATGCGGCGGGCGAGGGATCCAGCCCCACGCAGCCCCCCTAGCTCACTGGCTAGGCTGCGGCGCTCCGTGGGGTGGAGATCCTTTGACTTCATCTTCTTGGTGATTTCTTTGAGCCTAGCGGCCCGGGATTCAGGGGTGTGTTTTGTGCTCATAGTAAAGCTTCAAGTTTCTCGCAGAGTTCGGTGACGGTTTGGTTGTTCAGCAACGCTGCGTCGCAGCTGAAATCAATTATCTCAGAGCTGTGAGTATTTTGCGGAATCTCGTTTTGGTCGGGACGGATTACCTCAAAGATCAAACCCTTGAGTCTCCAGACAGCCTCTACTTCATTGCCAAAGCGGGCATCATCGCACACGACTTTACCGCCGGACTGCAGGATTCCGTTGACCCTGCGGTACCAAGCATCGACCCAGATCGTGTTGTAGAGCGTGTTCCTGCCCCACTCGGTGCCGAGGGTCTGCATGGCGTAGCGCGGGGTCTTTCCGCCGAGCACGTAGCAGGGCTTTTCCTTCCCCGCGCCCTCGATCTCGTAATCGGTCAACCCCAGCACGCGGAGCATGTCTTTTATCACGTCCGCAAACTTCACAAGCGTGAATCCGTGGCTGTCCACAAGATACTTTGACAGCGTGCTTTTGCCGGAGCCGGCCTTGCCTGCAAATGCGATCAGCTTCATCAGACGTTTGGTTTTGCCAAGGTGTCCCGTTTAGGCAGCCACTTCTTGATACGCTTCTCGATTCCCCCGGTCTCCTCACTGGCGCCCTTGGCGGCTTTTTTACCGGCGTGCTTTCGCGGACCTTTCACGTGGTGTGCGTGCGGGTTCGCTTTGATCATGCTTTTGAGGTGTACTGGAATTTTCATTTCTCTTCAGGGTTTTCCCGGGTCCCCGGCGGAGGTTTAAGGTCTCCTCCACCGGGGGCAGGTTTTTAGGGGCGTATGTTTTCTTTGGCAATAGGTTTGGGACCAATTAGCTGGCGGAAGGGACCTCAGAGGCAGGCGCAACGGGGGTTTCAGCAACAGGAGCCGCGGGCACGGTGACCTTTTCCTTGAGGATCGTGTGAATCTCATTGGTCACGGCCTCGTCGGCGTGGCGCAGGAGATCAAAGGCCTCTCCCTTGAGCCCGAAGGAATCCCGGATGATCATTTGCTCGAACAGCTTGGCCGAGAGGAGCAGCTTGAAAGCGTACTCCTGCGTGTTCTGGAAGAGTTCGTGGACGATGTCGTGATGGCTGACGGTGTTAATGTCAACATTGTTAATCACGTGATTCACCGCATCCTGAATGTTGTTGATCGTGGGCAGGCCGGTTGGTTCTGCAGCAGGGGTCGCTGACGCATCCGTAGAAGCAGCCGGTTGGCTTGGCTCTGCGGCTGAAGATGCCTCTGCCGCTGGGGTAAAAGGGACCACGTTCTCCGGTGCGGGGGCTGTGGTCTCGGTCGTTGTTTCTGGTGCTGTTGTATCGTCTGACATGGTGTGTTGGTGTTTGTTGTTTACTGGCGGAAGCAAAAAATTACGAAGACTAGAAAGGTTGCAACGGAAAGGGTCAGAGCAAACCAGAACTCAAAGTAATCTTCTGCCGCGGGAGTTTTTCCTTTCTGCTTTGTTTTTTCGATGTACTCGGATACCGCAAAGAACTCCCGGAGCGAGAAGAACAAATTCACAAAAAAGAACAGCTGCAGCAGGGGTTTCATTTGAGGATGATGTTGTCGGTTACGGCTCCGTGCAGCGCGATCAAGGCTGCGTCGGCAGCCCAGCGCGGCAAAGTTTTTGCGCCCACAAAAAACTCGGCCATAGCCATCTCATGAAGATATTTCTTACGCATGTTGTAGGTCATGACCTGCCAGTTGTTGATCATCAGCCGGTAGGGCTTCATCCAGACCTGAGGTACTACCTGATGTACCGTGACACCGCGGCCTTCGAGGTATCCGACGATGTACCGGTAGTTGGCAAACAAAGTAGCCACGGAGGCTCCTGATTGGTTCTTGCCGGCAAACTTCGGGATCCGCTCGATCCAGACCTCGCTGCGAGTTTTGTTGTCAACGATCATGTCAAGGTGCTGGCCTAGCTCGTGATCGTCAAGGGGCATTCTGTCTACCTCTTTGAGCTTGGCCTTTGAGTCGATCAACACGATTGCCCCGCTTTTGCCGGGGTCTATTCCGTATACATACATGACGTTTGATGTTTTGGGTTTCCCGGGCGCTTCCTTCAGTTTAAACTTTGGCTGCACCGAGGGTGTTTTCATTTACCTGAATAGCGAGTCTGGCGTTCCTGCATGAGCTCCTCGGCGATGTCGTAGGCTTCCTCAGCAACTTGCCGGCAAGGTATTTCGGTCTGGCACAGGCCGATAGCTGCCACCGAGGCAAAGAAATCGAGCATGGACATCCCTGAGTTACCGCGGACGGGCTTGTTGACTTGGTCGCCGGCATGCGGGGTTACCGGAAACGCCGGGTGGTCTTTGATTTGTTTATTTGCGGGCATTTTTAGATGGTTTAGAAAGAGGTGCACGGGGGTAGACGGTGCTTCGGAACTTCGGCGCCTTGTCGATGAAATAATTGTCAGGAAACAATTTTGTCAAAAATAAAGGCCACCAAACCAGCGGAGGTTTTACGTATGCGCTCATCGTTTTGGGGCTGTATAAATGATATAGGCAAACCCGAAGGCAAGCACTATTGGGGCTATTTTTAACAAAAATTCGAGTACCCCCCGGAGGGTCAAATTATCGGTTTCCATGCGTGTATAAATGTTTCGGATGTGCGGAGGCCGGGCATGAGCTCCCGACCCCCGCTTCACCCATTTACTGACAATCTTTTTCAGGTGCCAACGCTTTCTTGGTTGGCTTTTTGTGATCGGTTGGCTTCTGGACTTTTTCAGCTGGCTTGGCTTGAGCCGGCTTAACGTTGGTCTTTTTCTGGTAGGTAGGCTGTGGGCTCACAGTCTTTCCCTTGCCATAAAGATGCTGGACTGTCTGATTGAAATGATCAGACATGATATTTACGCGTTTCATTTGGAGGCTCCGCGGGTGGCAGCGATGCGCTCATTGATCACCTGCTGGGGTGTCTTGGTGGCAGCCTTCGTTGCAAGCTTCTTGTTGGTGTAGTTTCCGATAACGATTCCGTGTAGGTCTTTCATGGGTGTGGGTATGGTGGGTTGGTTGTTGTATTTATGTCCTATATGGACGGTGCGATAGATAATCCCTAGTGCCTTGGGGGTCAAGATTTTTTTTCGATCAGCTCAAACTCTAGCGAGACAACTGGGCTGCAGGTTTCGTCAAATAAGACAAACTTGGACCAAGCGGCACCTCGCGGTATGAGATATTCATTCATGGCGGAAGCAAAATGTTCTAGGTCTTCAAGTGTCTTCGGCACGGATCCGGGCTTGATGTGTATCTCAACGTCAATGTCGGACGATACCCAGACAGCGTTTGGCTCTGGAACAAAATTTGGTTCATCGCTCACTGAGTGTTTTCTTCAGGGACAACCAGATCGGGCGCCGGGGGCGTGCAGCAGCCGTCGCAGCCGTGTACCCCGCCGTATGGCGTCCTGCAGGCCCTGTCGTCTGGATCCGGATGGCCGATACCGTGCGGGCAGATGCGCTCGGTGATCCCGCGGTCGTTGCGGTAATGCTGCGGCCAGTCGCGCATGTGGTGATCGCTTAGGTTGTGAACGGGGCATGGTTCTCCGGCACAGACGGCGGGGTTGTGGGCCAGCAGCCGTTGGTTGGACTTGTGGGGAGTCCACTCGGTTGGTTCTGATATGTTTGGATTCATTTTCCGTATAGTTCTTCCTTGAATTTGGTCAAAAGTTCCACCGACCGGATGTGGAACCGGTACAGGTCTTTCTGCCCGTGCGGCCAGTCGTTGCTAATGCACATGAGGCTTTTGGCTTTGCGTTCGTGGTAGTCGATGAGGTCAAGTAAGTCGTGTTTCATGGTGTATGGTTGAGATGATGCCCCAGCCCGGGTTGCCCTACGTTTTTCCCCAGTCGTTGTAACCGACGCAGGGCTGCCTCACACGAGGCCCCGGGCCAAGGACAAAGTGTTTTAGCTACAGAAGGTGATTGACAGCTGCAGGTGGGGATTGGTGTCGGGTTTAAGCACGATCACGTTGCCGAGATCCTGCTTGCGGGTCTTCACGTTGGTCCACCCGAGCGCCCTTTTGGCGTGGGAGATCAGGGTGCGTAGGGTGGCGCGGTCGCCGATTTCAATCTCAACGGGTTTGTGTGTCGAGATAGGGTGCCCGCGGAACAATCGGTGGGTTTCGATTCTGTATTTATGTGTCATGGTGTATTGTGTGTTATAGCTTGGGTGTGTTTGCGGAGTAGTAGAGGATCCCAAGGGCCGCCACTACGGTCAGGAATACAAAGGTCAGGCAGAGCATTCTATTCGCAGAGAATAAATTCATCCTCGAGACCGCACTGCTTGACTATGTCAAGCTCCAACTGGGAGAAGATCTCCAAGATGTCGTCAACGGTCTGGTGGTCGAGCTCAACCTTTTCAAGCTTTAGTAAGCGTGCTCCGATTTGCGCGGATAACACATTGAAGCAAACCTTGCGAAGACCATTGACGGCGCTACGCACAAGGTCTTTCCGGGTTTCCTCGAGCTTCAGCTCGTCCCTCTGGTTCATGCGTTGCTTGGCCGGCTTCCGGATGGGAGGCTTCGGTTTGGTGTCCACGGGCTTGGATTTGGTTTTGGTGGCTTTGGTTTTGGTCTTCATGGGTTGTTTGGGTTGGAGGTTAAAATGGGTTGGCGTAGACGTCGTCGAGGATCTCCCGGATATACGGGTCAAGGTGATCCGCGGAATGGTCTGCCAACTCGTGCTGCTCGTTGTCGTAGAAGTCAACCACGCTCAGGCTGAGGCAGAAGAGGTTGTCCTGCCGGTGGAGGCTGAGCTCGAGTGATGGCACCTGCGAGGTGCGGACGACGCTGATGACGTTGGCGACTTGGTCGTTGCTGATCTCGAACCAGTAGTCCGCGGGCTCGAAGTATTCGAGCTCTTTGTTGATCAAGGTACGCAGGCTTGACGTGATGACGTCCCAGTGCTCAGGCCCGTGGAAGGTACGTTTGAAATACCAACTGCGGATGTTGTGGAAGGGGATTCCGATGTGTTTATTGTTGCTCATTGTATTTATTGGGTTGGATGTTTACCGGAGCCAGTTTGGTTCCCGATAGGACTGAGTGTTGCTTACCTTGCTTGGGACTTCAAGCGCTTTTTTGGCGATCTGCAGGGTGGTCAGGATCTCCCGGGCGCGGGTCGTGCTGATGCGGATTTCGTCAAGGCCGTGACGCTGTGCTTGCTTGACGCAGACGTTGAATAACGGTTCGACGTTGTCGAGGATGTGTTGGAGTTGGGTGCGTGTTGTGCTCATGGGTGTGTTTATGTTGGGTTTGGGTTAGGCTGCTTGTATGCGTTCGTAGACGGATTCTCCGTTGCTGAATGTTCCGACTTTGCGAAGGAACGAGTTTGGAAACGCCCGGCGCAGCAGCTCGTTGAAGTAGGGCGCTGCGTGTTCGCAGGCGTGGCGGTGGCTGGGCTCGTCGGGGTCAAGCGGTGCAAGACATACGGCAACAATGCAACCGTATTGGCTGACGCTGATCTCGGTGAGCTCGCCCTCGAGGATGACGTGATCTTCACGACCGGACCAGCGGCTGGTTTCTTGGTAGCCGTCGAACCCAGTGAAGGGTTTGTTGTTGACGAGGAGCCCTGAGTCTACGCCGGCAGCGCCGGTGAGGACGTTGCGGAGGTCGTCGATAAACTCGTCCCACAGGTAGTCTGCAAAAGACGTGTGGTCGTCTGTCTCAGGTGCTGAGAGATAGACGGTGGCGATGGCGTGGCGGTGTGTGGATACGGAGCGGCTCATGGCTGTTTATTTTTTGAGGTTGGAGGTGTGAGCGAATCGTTGACGGGATCGGCAAGCGGGGTCTGGGCGTACTCATCGTGCCAGTGGAAGCTGACCAGACCCCAGCTGTCGGCCTCGAAGTGGGCTGCGTGGTGCTGGGTTGCGAGGTGCTGCCAGTAGAGGCTGGTGACGCAGCAATCAAGGACTCCGAGTCCAAGGATGAAGGCGGTGACGGTGAGGAATTGAGCGGTTTTGAGCTTCATGTGTTCAGTTGGTTTGGGTGTGAAGGATGGTGGCGACTCGCTTGTAGTCAGAGGCGAGATTGATGACGCCGCGGGCCAGTGTGAGGACAATCTCTTGATCGCTCAGGCCGTCAAGGGCGGGTGCGGAATAAGCAAAGTTTTGGAACCGGCTGTTCCAATCGTGTTTGAAAGCTTCGACCACGTCGGAGATGTCAAACTCTTTCGGGTTGTCAAAGGTGGAGTATTCAAGTGCGTTCATGCGTGTGTGTATGGGTTGATGTTTGTGTAGGTTGAAGGTTCTCATTATGCGGCAATCGCTTTGATGAAGTCAACGCGGGTTCCGGTGACCTCGGCGATCACGTCGTATTCCGCGGTGCCTTTGGGGAAGACAGCCCGGTCCTGCTCGAAGTAGTCGGTGCGGAGGTCGCTGTCGTTGATGGGGCTCAGGCCGGCGGGCAGTGGCTTGTAGTCGCGGGCGTAGATGACGACGGCCTCGTAGGTGCTGCCGTCTGGTCGGATGCGCTGGCCGAAGCTGTACCAGCAGGGGGTGTAGGTTCCGGTGTTGATGTCACGCACGCCTTTCTTGAGGATGCGGGCTCCGTTGATGATGTTGTTTTTGGTGCTCATGGATGTATGGATTGGTTGGGGTTGATTAAAGAACTGCCTCTGCAAGATCACTTACAGGAACAAGCAGTGGGAAACTAGGGCGGAACTCAACAAGGCGACCTGAGGAGTATGTGACTCCTTTTTGGCGGACCCATGCTTTGGAGGGGTCTTTATCGCAGATCCCTTCAAAGTAATAGACAAGGAACTTGGCCGGCACACGAAGGTTCTCACCGAGAGAATTTCTGTACCCGTAGAAAAAATCCTTTCCTTTGATTTTTTGAGGGGAATTTGTCTTCTTGTCAAAAATTGTGACTAACTGACCTTTTTTGAATTGGATGCTCATTGTATTTATGGGTTTGATGTGTGGGTGTGGTTTCGACTGTCTGGAGACATAATGTACCAAGTTGCTTGGGAGATCAACAACTTTTTTAATTATTTTTTAGCCGCATAAATACTGGCTCCGCGGGCGGTTTGTATTACGCCGTCAGCTCACGTATGATCTTTAAGCGGGTGTCGTTCCCACATCCGGTGAGGTGTGCGAGGAAGTCCCCGGGCTGCCAAGGGCGGATGATTGGATCCCGTCCGTTCCAGCTGACATCTTCACGCACACGTTGTGGGACAGCGTTCAAGATTTCCTGCGGTCGGATTGTAAACAGGTCAGGCCATTTTTTCTGCATTTCGTTCATCACGTGTTGCTCTTGGCACTCGTGGCCGAGGAAAAATTCCTTCTCGTCGTAGTATTCCATCTCGAGGTACGCATAGTCCGGGCGGATGATGAAGTTGCCGGTCGAGAAGTATCCCGCGGAAGTCCACCAATCAAGGCTCGCAGTGAACGGAGTATCGCCGGCGATGTCTTCGACCTTGATGTCTGGGTTGGTGATGACTGAGTCACCGTCAATCCAGAGTGTCGCGTCGTATCCGTGGCTGATGTCAAAGGTCCGCTCCATGCGGGCAAAGCCAAGCAACGGGTCGGGTGCGAAGTTGATCACGTGCAGGTCGTAGCCGTGCCGGTCGCAGTAAGCAATTTTACTGGGCAGCGTGGCCTCGAGCACGGGGCGGAAAAACTTTGTGGCGCCGGTTACGAGGGCGATCATAGGTCAGGGTCTCCGTCGGGACCCCAAGGGGGTGTCGCTAGTTGGGTTTCTAGGTTGTAGATCCACTTGGGATCGACAAAGACTTTTCCTTGTTTTAGCTCGGCGTTCTCCTCACGGAGTCTTATCAGTTCATCATCTCGCTGGTTAATCATGTTCTCGTATAGTTCTAAGGACGCACGGAGCCTTGCGACCTCGTTGGTTTTATCGGCGAGTTCGCGCTCTAGCTCCATAGAGAGGTTTGTTAGCCTCCTCTCATGACGTAGATCAGACTCACAACGGCTGATTTTTGATACTAAATTATGAACGGCCTCCGTCCTCGGTGTTGGTGTGTCGGGGTTCATATCTCGCAGACCTCCTCTCCCTCTTCGTTCTCGTTCACGATCGTGGCCTCTAATCCGAGGTGGTTAAGAAGTTGCTGCAGCCGGTTGTCTTCACACGGTCCGGAGCAGACTTCCTCGCCGTTGACGTACCATGTCTCACCCCACTCTTGACAGCAGCCGTCGCCGCACTCGTAATAATACGGGCGCTTGGATACTTTGATCTTGGTCTTCATACGTCTTCGTCTTCGTCTGGGTCTATGTGTGGCTTGCAGCTCATGTCACTTGCGTGCTGACCTGCTTCCAATACAAGCCCATTTCTTGCGGCTAAGACGCAGGGGGCTGTTGGGGTCATTCGCCGCGGATTTGTGGTCACGCATTTGTCCGGCGCTGCGGGCGCAGTAGGCGTCACCTTTGGCAGTGCCGGGTTTGATGCTCGATCCCTTCTGGCCGTAGCGTACCGTGTTGGTCTTGCCGGTCTTGGGATTCTTTATCGTCTTGGTAAATTTCTTTTCCATTATTTTACGGGTTTGAGTTTGCTCAGGGGTTTCTTGGCGGTCTTGGCGCTCTCTTTGAACGCTTTGGCCGTCGGGGCTCCTTTGGCTCCGGGCTTACGCATGCGCTCGCCAGAGCCGTGTTTGATCCGGTTTTTCTTGGCTGCGATGTTGGCATACAGCCCGGGCTTGTTGGATTTCTTGGTTGTGCTTTTCTTTTTCATGGGGTTCAGGATCTGCGGTTGATTGTTTTTATCTTGAGGCGCTTTATCAGGGCGTCGCGGTTTGTCAGGAGGCGGCTGAGTTCTTCGTCGATCTCGTCGTCCGTCTTCTGGACGATCTTTCTAGCCCACGTCGGCGTAAAGTCAACACGCAACCGCGCCGGCTTTGCCTTCGGATTGGGGTCAACGTAGAGGGTCAGGACGTGGTAGAACTTCTTCTTGGGTCCTCCGGTCTTTACACGCCACGTGCCCAGCTTGAAATTGGTGTCGGGGCTGTGCGTGGCAAAGCCAAACTTGGCGAGTGCCGCGGCGTAGAGCTCACGGTGCTTGAGGATCTTGTGGACGGTGGCGCCCTCGAAGCTGGTCTTGAGCGTGCCCTCGTGCCAGTCAACGACGATCTTGATCAGGCCCGGGAAGATGTGGCTGATCGACTGGCGTGCCTTCCTGAGCTCGAGCCGGTGGCCGTGCCTCTTCTTGAGCCCGTTTGCCGGAGGCGCTTCGCGTGCCGTCTCGATCTCAAGTTTGACGTAGTCATTGGAGATCAGCGGGAAACCAATGGGCTGGAGCTCTCGGGTGCGGATACGAAGGCCCTTGGTACGGACTGCATAGGGCGTGACCTCGGGGGCGGACTCGGGAATCCAGAAAATGAGCAAAACTGTGCCTGTTTTTGGGTTACTATATATCTCGCGGTGGGTCAATTCGGAGGCCGAAGCTGACGCCGGGTGGAAGCTCTCAAGGGCGCCGGTGAGCTGCCGAATGGTCGCCGGCGAGGGGTTGGATCCGGCGTGGATTTTGGCAATCATGGCGTCGCGGGTGCGGGTCACGAGGGTGGGTTTTATGGCCGGCGGGAAGCTCGGGAGCCAGACGTCGGTGAGGCTGATTGGTGGGTTCGGTGGTGTTTTGTTTGACATAGACATATTGAGGACATTTACACTTTTTTCTATTTGCCATTGCGGAGTCAAGAGAAAAGTTCGGGATTACAAATTGATATAACGATTTTGGGAAAAGTTTGCAACTGGACGATATTCGCGTGTTTTTGGTACATCAAGCATATAGACCCTATATTTTTAACCATAACAAGAACTTCTTAAAATCATTATATCAATTTGTAATTTTATACTTTCTAGGATACCTTGTAATGGCAAATAGAAAAAAGTGTGAGTTTCTAGTAAATCTCCATGTATTTGGGTGTTTTGGGTCCTGAAACGGTCGAGCCCCGGCGGTTAGGCACGGGGCTCGAGGTAGCGTTGGTACCCGGTCAATTTGTGATGGGTTGGGGGTCGGCTGCTACGAGTGAGAGGGTAGGGGGTTGGGGGCTGGATGTCGAGAGTTAAATGGCGAGGGGTTGGGGGTTGGATGTTTGGATGTTGAGTAGTTATTCCCCTCATGGGTGATTATTCCAGCGTCTGCTAATCAAGCTACGCTTCATTTGGGGGCACCGGGATAAACCCGATCGGGTATTGCCCACGGGTAATTCTCTGCGGTTATTACCGAGCGGGTATAAATTGGGACTGCGAGCGTTGACTTGGTTAAAATGTTACCGATCGGTAACTCTGTCCTTTTCGGAAGGCTAGGTTATTGAAAATGCGTCCTTTTATAAAGTCTGACTTCATCTATCGGTGAAAACTTCGGGGTTCCTGTTTTTGTAGTGTTCACGCTACTGTGAACGGGGATATGTCACGTAAACGCTACATGGTCGGGGGAGGGTCAGGTCGCTATCACCATTCCGATTTCAAGTCGGATTCGTGACCCCTCACTGCCTCCCCCGATTTATCGCGGCCAACCTTTCGATCAGCGCACCGGTTCACCGAAGATCCCCGGGAAATTGGCACAGCCCGTTGGAATCGAACCAACCCAGCAAGATTTGGAGTCTCGCTCGCCTATCCTTGGAACATTGGACTGCAAAACAAACCCTACATACCTTTGCATAAAGGGCAAGGTTTTGTAAATTCAAGCGGAAACAGGGTCGGTGACTTGTGAATAGGTTTAGGTCATTACTACTTGCTGATGGTAAATGCGTTGTACTACATTTGAATGGTAACTCTTGTCAGAAAAAATGGGTACTTTTTCTGACAAAAACACAAAACCCCCGACCAGCGGCATCAGGTTGCTGGTCGAGGGCTTTGCAGAGAACACCGCCAAGCAACGGCGAGAAACCGCGGGCGACAGGTGAACGCTACAATGGCCGGCTGTAGTGTGCAAGGGCTTCGTGTGTCATAAGAAAATTCTCAGCGATAGCTCTTATTTAGAATGATTCTAAATTGAACAGATTTGATGTTGACAACGTTACTCTGTTGCGACTATTTGTCTCACAAATCTTAGTCTACTCTGTAAAGCAACCACACATTCATGCCCGCTCTCGCCAACGCTCGCCACGAAAAATTTTGCCACCTGATCGCATCCGGCAAAACGTACACCGAAGCCTATCGCATCCTGTACCCGAACAACTCTGCCCCCAACCAGTCAGGCTACAACCTGCTGAACAAGACGCCGGGCGTGCGGGAACGGATCGAGGAGTTCCGGGAAGAGGTCGCGCTTCGCGCAGTCATGGACTTGTCTCGGAAGCGCGAGGTACTTCGGCAAATGGCCGAGGGCATGATCCCGACCAAGACCTACAACAAGGACACCGGCGAGACCTACGACGCACTGGCCGCGTTGTTGGCTGACGCGAGGATTGCCGGCGAGTTCGCGCCTGAGAAGGTGCAGATCAACTCGGCCTCCGATTTGAAGCTGCTGTTCAACGTGCCTCACCGGGACGTGATTGACGCCGAGGTGGTGCAGCTACCGCAAGAGGCGCTGACCGCGGGGGAGCCCCAAGAGTCCGAAACCCTGCCTCACGGCGAGGAATCGGAAAAATGGGACAGCGCCCCACCGACAGAATAGAATGTGTAAAATTTTGCCCGCATTATCTTACATTTGCGTAACTTGTTGATTATCAACAATAGCAATTATTCACTCCAAAGGTTATCTGATGTTATTCTTCCCAGACCCCATTCCGGTGGTGACCGAGCTCGGCAAGGGCATGGCCATCTATGCCGCCAACAGCGGCACCTTTGCCAACGACGTGTGGACCGTTGTGCTGCACGACCAGACCGTCCGGCATTTCAGGACCGACCAGCTCACCGTCGAGAAGAACGGCACGTGGGACCTTGGTCGGATTCCCAAGAAAGGTCCGATACGCCGATGAACCCTGTAGCAGCCACCCCGCTCGTACAGAAGCTTCTGGACGTAGCCGCCAAGATTCGCGCTGAAGCCGACCGAGACGAGGACCGCGGCATCTTGTACGCTGCCCACTGGATCCTCAGCAACCTGACCCAGAACCCGCCGGCATCGCTCCAGCTTGACCCAGAAATAGCCCGCAACGTGGTCTGGGGGTATGTGGGCTCCCTGCTCGATGGCGACCATTTTGAGGCCGCTGCGACGATCCTGTGGGGTCCTGACGTGTACGACTGGCGTCCACAGAGCTCCCGGGAGGTCTGGGGCAGCCTGTTCCAAGAGGACCGGCTGCTGGTGCAGGGCGCCGGCGCAATGGGTAAGAGCTTTGGTGCCGCGGCGTGGTTCTACCTGAGCTGGCTGCAGGATCCAGCCAACACGTCGATCAAGGTCATCTCGCTCACCGCCGAGCATGCCGAGCGGAACATCTTTGCCTCGATCAAGAACTTCCATCGCACCGCGCTGGTGAAACCCGAGTTCACCGGTGGCGAGGATCTGGTCAAGAGCATTCAGGTGAACAAGGACAGCAAGCAGGGCATCCACCTCGTCGCCATCCCGAAGGGTGAGAGCGGCTTCGGTGTGCTCCGCGGATTCCACCCGTCGCCACGCAACGGCAAGGCACACCCGCGGTTCGGCAAGCTGACCCGCAACTTCGTCATCCTTGACGAGGCCGAGGAGATCCCGGCGGGCGTCTGGGAGGGCGTGAACAACCTGTGCTCGACGATCACGCCGGACAACGCCGGCCACATCAAGGTCTTTGCCGCCAGCAACCCGAAGGACCGCACCAGCCACTTTGGCCGGCTGTGCGAGCCGAAGCGGGGATGGGGCTCGATCGACTGCGAGGAGGACTACAGCTGGAAGAGCCGGGACGGCTGGCACGTCCTGCGACTCGACGCCGCACGCAGCGAGAACGTGACCCAGAAGCGGGTCGTCTACGCCGGCCTGCAGACCTACGAGGGCTTCATGAACTACGAGAGCCGCGGGCGCACCGGCGAGTATTTCACGATGGCCCGCGGGTGGTTCCCTCAGGAGGGCGTGAGCATGGCGATCATCACGCCGGCCATGATGGACAACGCGGTCGGCATCGTGCGGTTCATTGGCAACGTCGTGCCGCTTGCCAGCTTCGATCTTGCGCTCGAGGGCAACGACCAGCTGATGTGCACCTACGGACGCTTCGGCCTGAGCGACGGATGGACGCCGATGTCCGGCAAGTTTGAGCAGTTTGACAAGCCGCGGACCGTGCTGCAGATCGACAGCCAGATGCCGTTCCCGAAGGGCGACACCGTGAAGCAGACGCAGGCCATCATGCGGTTCTGCAACCAGATGAGGATCGGACCGGGCTGGGTGTGCGTTGACCGCACCGGCAACGGATCGGGCGTGCATGACAACTTGAAAAACCTCTTCGGCCCCGAGGTGATGGGCGTCAACTACTCGGAAGCTGCCACCGACACGCACATCCTCGGGGACGACACCCAGAAGGCCAACGAGATGTACAACGGCGTGGTGACCGAGCTGATCTTCGGCCTCGGCAAATACCTTGAGTTCGGCTACCTAAAAATCAGCCCGGGCTTCCGCCACGAGGAGCTGGTGAAGCAGGCGACCGGTCGCCGGTACAAGCAGAAGGGGCGCGGCATGGTGCGGGTGGAGGCGAAGGCCGAATACTGCAAGCGCACCCGGCAGAAGTCACCGGACGCACTTGACTCCCTGAGCCTTTTGGTGTTCCTGTTCCGCCAACGCAGCGGGACGGTGCCCACCATGACGACACCCAAGCCGCAGCGTCAGCAGCGCGAGATCCCAATGCGCGGCATCGAGAAAATGGACTTCGTAGATTTCAGCGAATGACAATCTTCTCCCCATGCCTCTTCGGACCCAATGGGTTCGTGCAAGCTCAAGGAGTGGCCACCCCGCGTGCCATACAACCGGCTGACGAGCCGGGGCGGGAGACTTTACCCTTTGGTGTAATGGTAGCACAACAGACTTTGACTCTGTTTGTCATGGTTCGAGTCCATGAGGGGTAGCCAAACAAATTATTGACATGGCATTACAAATGCAGTATTCCCCCTCCGTGGCTAAACCTATCAGAGGGATGGTTCCGCCTAGTGGTTTCCACTACTACCAAGGCGACGTCCGAATACATGCAGACACGATTGACGATCTCTACAAGAAGGTCGAGAGCTTCCGTGCCGAGAACGCCATACCCAACAACCGGACCAAGGAAGATGTCGCCGACTACATTTGCGGCCAGTGGCCGGACTTCTGCCACCACGTTGAGGACGTCGTTGTCACCCGCAAGCCGGCCAACTGGAACATTCAGGAACTGCTCAGCGACATCCAGACTTGGGCCAAAAATCTTCTCTCCGCGCAACGTGAGCACCCGCTTGTTGGAGACGAGTTGGCCGAGGCTAGGGCAAAGATTTGCGGGCGCTGTCCGTACAATGTCAACTGGCGCGGAGGGTGCGGATCCTGCATTGTTGCAACTGATCGCTTGTCAGCGAGCGTAAGACAAGCTAGAGAAACAGCTTCAACAGCAGTTCTTGGTGGATGCTCGATACTCCGGCACGACAACCGCGCCGCAGTTTTCCTGAACCCAGAAGACCTCGCACAATCCTCCAACATTCCCGATTTCTGCTGGTTAAACAAATAATCCTATGGCCGACGTACTCAAGCCCCTAGATCCAAAAATCAGCGACGCCTATGCTCACCGGGCGCCGAAGATCAAGGACGCCCATTCCCGTCCCCAGACTCTGCAGCTTGAGATCGTCAACCCCACCAACGCGGACGTTGACACCGTTGACAAGGACACCCTGCAGGTACGGCGCACCTTCAAGGACGCAGCCGGTGCGTGGTCTGCCTATCGCAGGCTCAAGCAGCAGAACGTTGAGCGCAATAAAAAGAATCAGCTCATCCAGCGCAAACTCAACAACGAGACCCCGTACAAGCCCAAGGTGCTCGAGTCGATGGGTCAGGACTGGCGCAGCAACCGCCCGACCGGATTCCTTTCGACGATGGTGTCGAGGATCCAGCCCCCGTTCCGTCAGGTCGTAGAGCAGGCAACCTATCTGACCTACTCCGCCTACCCGATTGAGTCGGTCGATGCGGATCACAAGACAAAAGTTTTCCGCGAAGAGATCACGAAGACCATCCGTTCTTGGCGCGGTTGGGATGACCTTGTTGCACAGACGACCCACGAGAACACCTGCTTCGGATATTGTGGCTGGGTGTGGGATGACCTCCGGGATTGGAAGCCCGAGTTCATGCGGCAGGACTACACTTTCTTTTCAATCGAGACCCCGCAGGAGACGAGCCAGACCCAGATCTTTGGCCGCAAGAGGCGCTACCAGATTGCCGATCTCCTTCCGGTGCTTGAGACCCCCAGACTTTCGGCAGCCGCCGGCTGGCACATCAACAACCTGATCAAGTCAATCAACAACGCGATCCCCGCGGGACGCACGCTTGACGCGGATGACGATGCCAGAAGGTACGAGGATTGGTTCCGCGAGGGCAGCTACGGCGCCTCCTACGAGAACGACGCAAAATATGTGGAGCTCGGTGAATTGTTTGTGCGCGAGCCCAACGGCAAGGTTTCCCGCTTCCTGTTCGACGACAAGTCGGGTGATGAGATCTGCACCCAGCTTGACCGGTTTAACGGGATGAATGAATGCTTGGCCCTGTTCGCCGTTGAGATCGGGAGCGGTGGGCTGATGTCCAGCCGCGGTGCAGGCCGTGATCTATACAACACACATGTGGCGATTGACAAGGCCCGCAACTTGGTTGTGGACAACGTCTATCTCAAGGGGATGCTGCTCCTCAAGAAAGGGCCGAACGCAAAGCCCGGCGTGCCTCCCCTGACGGTCACCCATCCGGTGGCCTACGTGTCGGAAGGCTACGAAGTGATCCCGACCCAGCTGCCGGCGGACGTTGACGATTTCCTGAGGCTCGACCAATTCATCAGCGGGCTGGCTGAGATCCAGATTGGCACCTTCCTTCCCGGCGAACCGCTTGGAGAAAAGCAGGGCAAGCGCACGGCGAGTGAAGTCAACCGCGTTGCAGCAATCGAGAATCAGCTGCGCGAGGGAGTGCTCATGCGCTGGAGCAAGCAGGTTTCCCGCGGGGTCGAGAGGATCCAGCGCGGTATCTGCCATCCTGAGCACGTAAAGGCCGCTGCCGACGTCAAAGCTCTTCTGGACATGGCCCGGCAGAATGGAATTGCCGAGGCTGTCTGGGCACGCCGCGAGGTGGTTGACGCCTTTGACCGGAGCTTCCTAGAGACCCCGCAGTTCCTGATTCCTTTCGAGGTGCCTCCTCACTTGGACGAGGACGCCATCGCTTGCTGCCTAAACATGCTGGAGCGCAATGTCCCTCCCTCGGACATCCTGCTGCTTGCCTACAGTTCGGCGGTCGAGCTCATGCCGGACACCACGGCTCAGGATGCACAGCTGCTTGACCTGACGATTGAACGCTACGCCGGCAACCCGAACGTCAACCAAGACGAGCTCATGAAGCTCGACATCAGCCGCAAGCTCGGTGAGGAGATCGCCAACACACTGATCCTTCCCAAGGACCAAGTCGAAGCGATTGCGATCGAGGCCACCCGCCAGCAGGTCATCGAGCTCCAGTCGATCATGGCCGGGCAGGAAGTCCCCGTCAGCCCACGCGACAACGACATGGTACACATCCAGACGATGGCGCAGAAGCTGTTCCCCGTCATTTCCAAGGCCCCAGCCGGCGCCTTGACTCCGGAGCTGGTGCAGCCCCTGACCGAGGCCATCAAGCATTTTGCCGGGCACTTGAAGCAGGCCGAGGCCAAGGGCACACCGCACAAGGCACTCGCCCCGTACTACGACGCCATGCACCAAGCAGTCAACCATCTCTCCGGCGGCATGGTGCCGAAGGTTCCCGACAATGTGGCACCCGCCGCGGCTATGACTCACGGAGCTCCCCGCGGTCACGGACGTGCGCCCCACGCCCCCACGGCACAGGCAGCAGCACTGGCCACCCCGGAGCCCGGTCAGGACAACGCAATCTCCAACATCGCAAACCCACCTAAGCCTCCAACGGCAGCTTAACAACCAACCAAAACTATGGGCGGATTCAACCCCACAAAAGACCAAAACCTCGTTGACTACTCCGGCGAAGCTGCAAAGCCCGCGGGAGCAGCCGCAAGCCTTCCCGTCGGAAGGGTTGACACCAAGGGAAACGCTATCCTGACGCCGGCCCAGAGGGCTGAGGACGAAGCCGCGTCCAAGCTTGAGAAGCCCTCCGCGGATTCTCCGAATGCCTACGGACGTGACGCAAAGGCCCAAAACCTGAAGGCCGAAGACGCAATCGAACAAGGACTCAGAGACGCCGAAAAACAAAAATAAAAAATCGTCGGGATAAAATAATTTATGGAATGGACATCAACGGACTCCGTACATCTCAGGAAGTACGACCAGTCAACAAGCAGCAGGCTCCGCGCCTACCTGAGAACACGTGTCCCCCAACTCCGGGGAGACACGATCGAGGCCGTGGCACTATCCTCCAAGGAAAAGTCCGGCGCAGAATACATCCTTAACGTCATTGACGAACTTTTGACGGAACAAAAAACACAAACAGACGGATCCGGAACCGGATTCACAACCATGTAAAATATGAGTGACGACATTGAAAACATAGTACCAGACAACGGCGTGACAGGATTCTCTGCCCCGCGCCTTGACCCCGACCCAGTGGATCCGAGCTTCTTGGACGAGTTCGACAAGATCGACGACGCCGCGCTTGCCGAAGAAGCTCTCAAGCCCTCCGAGCCTGAAGAGTCCGCACCTGCCGCAAACCCTACCGAGGATGAAAATTTCCTCAACGAGGACCTCAACCAGACACCTGAAAATGACATTCCTGCAACACCTCCTGAAGATCCTACTGCCCCGGGGGATAAGACTCCTGAGCCTGAGCAACCCGTTCAGCAGTCAGAAGAAATCGACCCCGAGATCGCGGCGATTGAACAGCCACGCAACCTCAGCGAGTCGAATCAAAGCAACTGGAAAAAACTTCAAGAGACAGCTTCCCGCTACAAAAAGGAAGCGGTTGAGGCGGCACAGCTCCGCCAAAGGCTGACTGAGCTTGAGCAGAGCCCGCGCCAGACGCCTGAGGATTACGAGGAGCTCCGCAAGTTCAAGCAGATCTTTGATCTCAAGAACGATCCCGAGCTCAAGAGCAAGTACGAGACCCCAATCTCCGAGGCAAAGGAAAGCATCTATTCCATCCTCAAGAAGAACGGCGCCTCCGAGGAAACCATCTCGTCGATTGAAAAAGCCGGCGGTCCTGACAAGGTCTCCGGTGCTTGGTGGAAGCAGAACGTGCTCGACAAGCTCGAGCTGCTTGACTCCAAGAAACTTGAACAGAACCTCCTCAAGGTAGCTGACCTGCGCGAGCAGCAGGAGAAGGAATACAATGACCTCGCCACCAAAGGCGAAGAGATCCTCGAGGCCAAAAAGAACGAGAGAGCTCAGTGGTACCAGACCGAGACTCAGAACATTGCCAAGGAGCTTGAAAACTTGACCAAGGATGTGCCTTGGGCTCGGTTCAAGGAAGTCCCTGCCAACGCCTCCCCGGAGGAAGCCCAGAAGGTGCAGACGCACAACACGAGGGTTGCGGAGCTGCAGCAGCGGTTCAACGCTTCGCTGTGGCCTACCGACTACAAGGCCCGCACTGAGATCGCAGCCGCGGCAACTTTCTCCCACGTCCTTGCCAACCAGCTCAAGATCGAGCAGACGGCAAAGGCTGAGATGGAGACCCGCCTCAAGCAACTTGAGCAGGAGAACAGCCAGCTCAAGATGGCCGGTCGCACGCCTAAAGCTTCTGCAAATGCCACATCCTCAAAAACTAATGCTAGCACAAACGATCGTTGGAAGATGAACGCCGGCGACGCGATCGACATGGGCCTCGATGAGGCTGGGGTCTAATCATTCAAAAATAAATTTAGCCTATACCCTAAATGAACCGAGACGAAGTCAACACCGTCAGATACACCGCGTCCACGAATCCGTTTGCCGCTCAGGGTCCCGCAACCCAGATGCTGCGTAACGGCGTGCCCGTCGTTCCCGAGGTAAGACAATTTGACCCAAAATGGAACGAAACCCCCGCGAAACCGGCTGAAACACCCCCGTTAATTCCGGAAAATGTCGATTTTGAGCCAAAAAGTGATGTTCCACAGCGTTCCACAGTCGATTTAGAAGAACCCAAGCCTGCACGAAATCTCAAGACTTTGAAGCCGCCCAAGGCCAAAAAGGAAGAGAAGTCGGCAAACCCTGTGATCGAATACCGCAGCCCCGAGGGACTTCCATCCTATCGCTGCGAGTTCGAGGGACGCGACATCATGATTGGGTTCCCCTGCTACAAGACCACCAACCCAGTCACGGCGTTTGCTTTGATTGCTATGGCTCTTGACTTTGGCCGGGAAAAAATCCGGTACGAAATGTCGATCGGCGACGCGATGATCTATCATTCAAGGAACAGGCTGGCAAAGCAATTCCTCGAGACCGACGCCAAGTGGCTACTGATGGTGGATGACGACATCATCCCCTCGATCGGTCGCCCGGGGTGGATGCGGGCATGGGTTCCGTCAAAGACCAGAACGATGACGGATGTTCCGTTGCAACGGCATGTATTGCATCGACTTATCGGATCAGGTAAGACACTCATTGGAGGGGCTTACTTCGGGCGTCAAGAGAACGGCGCCCTGATGTGCAGTGACCTGTCGCTGGCTCCGCGGGCGAAAGCTTACGAGGACGCAATCATTCCCGTGGATTGGGTGGCGACCGGCTGCATGCTTGTCCACCGCACGGTATTTGAGGACATCCAAAAGAAGCACCCGGAGCTTGCGTCAGTCAAATCCGACGGAGCCTTCAATTTCTTCCAGCCCAAAGACGACGGCAGCGGAGAAGACGTTTCCTTCTGCCTCAGGGCAAAGGGATCCGGACACCAACCACACATTGACTTGGGGCTCCCAGTGTTCCACGTCGGCTACGGAATCTATTGATATGAGAAAAAAAGTCTACGCCTTCTATCGTTCCATCCTCTCGATCCCTCAGGAGGAAGAGTTCGCTCAGGCCAATCTCTGGAAGAAAAGCTGGGAGCTTCACGGCTGGGAATGCGTGATGCTCAACACAAGCCATGTGTCCATCTCTCCTTGGGCAAACAGCATTATGGCTCGAATCATGGGGCTGCGCCAGTTCAACCCCGGGATCACCAACGAAGTTCTGGAGAGAATGATTGCCCGGTTTGTACGCTGGGGAGGTCTTCACGTGGGCAACGGCGGGTGGGTTACAGATTACGATGTGCTCAACCTTGGATTCACCCCGGCTATGGCCGAGGAGATTGAAAAGGAAGCCGACATCGCCGTTCCCAAAGGAGAGAAGGCGTGGATTATCTACGCCAACCCAGCAGCGGCAATCGCTGCCTGCAGGGACTTTACCTTTGGTGAAATGTTTGTCCCTCCTGATTGGACCAGCACCCTCGACGAATGTGACATCTTGAAAATCAACAAGGATTATTTTACCGATGTCCCCCTGCTGCATGTCAACAATCCGCTCGACGGAGAAAAGAAATCGGAGGCCATGACAAGAATTTTCTCCAATTTTCTGCAGCCGGCTCCAGTCGTTGTCCCAAAGAAAAAATCTAATCGGAAGGCAAAGTGAAGAAATTTTTGGTCGCACTCCAGTATTGGGACGGGGACCGAAAAGATGCCCTTGAGCTTCTGGAATTATTTTCCGAGACGGTGGAGCCAAACAATCCTTGGGCAGACCTGCTTGTTTTCTATCGGTTTGACGCGACTCCGCCAGACGAGGAACTGTTAAAAAAACTGTGCCGTAATTTTAACAAAGTGATTGTACAAAAAGGTGGCGTCCATGAGGTCGGGTATCCTCAGGGTTGCAATGGCCTGTGGCACAGTCTGGTAATGTTCTGCGAGGAGCGCTTTTATTTGTGGAAAGATTTCCAAGAATACAAAGCGGTCCTGTGCATTGAGGGAGATGTCAGCCCAATCAATCAAGATTGGTTGAGAATGCTCTCCGAAGAATGGGATCAAAAGCAGCCCTGCATGGTCTTGGGAGACTGGAGCCCGCTCAATCAAGATCATCCCAAGCTTGGGCACATCAACGGAAACATGATGTTCCGGACCGACATGGCCCGGGCGTCCTCACAATGTTTTCTTTCCCCCGGAACAAAAGCTTGGGACACCTACCTTGCCCCTATCTTCAAACAACTGGGTTGGGAAATCAGCAAGCGTATCGTGAACTGGTTCAAGTATCCGACCTGTACCGAAGAAGAATTTTTACACCTGAAAAATGCCGGGTACGCAATCCTTCACGGAGTAAAGGACTCCTCGGCAAAAAACATTTTCCTGAACTACGCAAACCTATGAGCTCTACCGACATCGTAATCCGGACCTATCGAGGAGATTTTGACTGGCTTCAATACTGTATCCGTTCTGGAGAAAAACATCTCAAAGGTTTTCGCCAAAAACATTTGCTGATAAGCGATCATGACGCAGACCTTTTGGGAGACGTCCCCGGGTACATTATCCACCGCACTGGAAGGGATTGGGGGGATGGGTACATCCAGCAGATGAGCGATAAACTGCATGCGGATCTTTACACCGACGCCGATTATATCTGCCACACGGATTCCGATTGCGTGTGGATCCGCGATGTATGCCCTGAGGATCTTATGGAGGATGGGAAACCCGTGTATCTTTTCCATCCGTTTGGTCCAGAATACAACCCTTGGCCACCCATCGTTGAAAAAATTCTTGGGTTCAAAAGCGAGTATTCCTTCATGCGCCGGCACCCGTTCACCTACCCGCGGGAAGTCTATCAAGAGTACCGGAACTTTGTTGAAATACGCCACCGGGCTCCGCTGGCGCACTACGTTGAAGCCCAGCCTTACCGTCAATTTATCGAGTACGAGTCTATGGGGGCTTGGGCTTGGCAGTACGCCCACGACCTATTTACTTGGAAAGATCAAGCAGACTTCCCTGTCTTTATCCGCCAAGAATGGAGCTGGGGTGGATTGAATGACCAGATCCGGAAAGAGCTTGAAGAAATCTGCCGGTAGAAGCTACTTTGTCAATGTATGGCAAAGCCTTCTTTCAAAAACTTCAAGGTCAAGATCCGCGGGCGTTGGTGGAAAGTATTGAGGAAGGCTCCGCCCAATGCCCCTGACGCGGTAGGTCTCTGTGACTTCGACGCCCACACAATCTACATTCGCCCGGGCGCCGAGATGCCGGCAACTATCATCCACGAATGTATCCACGCCGCAATTCCGGATGTGGATGAGCATGCGGTGGAGGCAGCCGAATTGGCAATCATCGAGTGCATGATAAAATGCAACTGCGTGGCCGAGGCAGAAATTGTTGAAAAAAAGAGTTGACGGGTAAGACAACGCAAGGTAAAAGCGTATCAACTCGGGAGGCCGTTTCCGCATAACGGTGGCTTGGTGAGAGCCAAAAAGACTCACTGAACAGGCCGCAACAACAAACTCTCAGCGTGCCGGAGAGTGACACAAAACCAAATCTCGAATCGTGGCCGCACGCGGCTGCCGTTCACCCTTGGGTTGTCACTCTAACCAAATAAAACGGGTGGTGACTTGAGGAAAAACAACCACCAAAATGGCAACACCAAATGTCAGTCTGGACGCAGTCCAGAATTTCGCATCGAAAGATGTGAATAGGATTATCGGGCAGATCGCCCGTGTTCTGGCTCGCAAGAGCCCGTTCATCAACTCAATCGACGGCGGAACTCTCCCCAACAGCTCGGACGTTGTTCGTTCGATCGTTGAGGAAATGGCCGTTCCTCGTGCCTCACTCGCAGCCCCTGCGTTTGTCAACGACAGTGACCTGAGCTTCCTCGCTTCTTCGAGCTGGGGTAACTCCTCGACTCCTGTCTGGACCAACGGTCTGGCCGGCAACGATCCCAACGTTCCTACGGGTAACAGCCCCACCAACCCTAACTCGGTTGTTGGCGGTTCCTACTCTCAGGCGACCTCGTTCCCTGTCAGCAACACGGCCATCACCGGTGACCGCGTTGGTACGACCGAGTACCTCTATCAGCTGCAGACCCTCCGCGGCGCTGGTCCTCGTGTCAACGTCAAGACGGCACGTGCTTCCTTCAAGGGCAGCTACCTGCAAGCTCAAGTGGC
>Ga0007867_1000037_pt1 | contig 63045 bp, 41 predicted proteins | sample CryBogCBH25Aug08_FD_71224 | JGI IMG/M metagenome (GOLD analysis project Ga0007867, IMG submission 71224) | Freshwater microbial communities from Crystal Bog, Wisconsin, USA - CBH25Aug08 | ecosystem: Environmental > Aquatic > Freshwater > Lake | place: Crystal Bog, Wisconsin, USA | collected... | reverse complement strand
CGCTCACAAATTATCAATTGCCGTTTGATGCGTCTAAGTTGAAGAACTTTGATCGCTTCCACGAGAAGTACGGCAAGTTCATTATCCAGGCAATGGAATAAAAAAAGGCCCCTAGGGGCCTTTTTTAATATCTTAATTTTTTATCTTTATATGAACTTATTTTATACAAATAAAATAATTTGAATAAAAATCACTTGCGTTTTCAACAATTTTCCTGTATAATAACTATATATTGTTAACAAAGGAGCAAAAATATGTCGTCAGCTAAAAGTACAACAGCAACCAAAGTTTCCAAAATTGAAAAACGAGAATTTACCACCGCAGAAAAAAACAAAATTGTAGAAAAACTTGTTACTGCTCGTATTGGATTGTTGTTACGTCATCCATTTTTTGGTAATTTAGCCACTCGTTTGAAACTTGTAGATGCTACAGATTGGCTCAGTACATTGGCCACAGATGGAAGAAACTTTTATTACAATAACGATTTTGTGCATAAATTAACACCAAAAGAGTGTGAATTTGGATTTGCACACGAAGTACTACACAATGTGTTTGATCATATGGGACGTCGCGAGCATAGAGATCCACAGTTGTCTAACATTGCCGCTGACTATGCCGCTAATCAAATTCTAAAAGATGAGCGTATTGGCGAAGTGCCATCATTTATTAAAATCTTCCAAGATAATAAATATCGCGGAAAAAGCTATGAAGAAATCTACGATGAAATCGAAAAAGACGCAATTAAAATTGATCTTAGTCAACTTGGAGAATTGTTAGACGAACATTTAGATGGTGAAGGCGAAGATCAAGATGGTGACAAAGACGGTAATGGGCGTCCAAAACTTACAGCCGAAGAAAAGAAAGCAATCCGAGACGAGATCAAAGAAGCAATGGTTGCGGCTGCACAGGCAGCAGGTGCAGGCAGAGTTCCAGCAGGTGTTGCTAGAATGATCCAAACTTTTACAGAACCTAAAATGGATTGGCGTCAATTGTTACGTATGAATATTCAAAGTATTCTTAAAAGTAACTTTAGTTTTAATCGTCCAAATCGTAAAAGTCAGCATTGTGGTGCTGTATTACCTGGAATGTTAAATGAAGAAACCATTGACGTAAGTGTAGCAATTGATATGTCGGGCAGTATTTCGGATAAACAGGCCGAAGACTTTTTAAGTGAAGTCAAAGGAATTATGGAAGAATATGTAGACTTTAAATTGGATTTGTGGACTTTTGATACCAACGTTTACAACTATGCTAGTTTTACCGGAGATACTGCCGATGAAATTAATCAATACGAGATACAAGGTGGCGGCGGTACAGACTTTGATATAAACTTTGAGTTTATGAAAGAAAAAGGAATTGAGCCAAAACGTTTTATTATGTTCACAGACGGTTATCCTTGCGGAAGTTGGGGTGATGAAAATTACTGCGAAACATTGTTTATCATACACGGCAATGAATCCATAATTGCACCGTTCGGCCAGACAGCATACTATAAATAAAGTACATAGATAATGTCATTAAGTAGAGAAGAAGTAAACCCATTAGGAATCCTTAATTTTAGAAAATTAAGTTTTATTCCAAATCATTTTACAAAAATCAATGTTGATCCTGACAATGATGCCAATCTTCTCGAACACTGGATTGTTTATAATTTAAATAGTCGGTATGCTATAGTTAAAAGCTACATTGTTGATCATTCTAACAAAATGATCGAAACGTTGGAAGTAGGCATAGAAGATTCGAAAGAACTTACTATGCTAACATTAGGATGCCCCTATATACATAGAAATAAAAAGGAAATTTTTTAAAATGGAAAATCAAGAAACAGCACAAGTAGCAACAGAGAACGGCGTAGGTGGTACAGCCGCTCCAAAACAACCAGAATTGAGTATCAATGATCTATTGAACATTCGTGCCGTCATCGACACAGCAGTTCGTAGAGGTGCATTCGGTGGGGCAGAGGCTTCATCGGTAGGTGTAGTATTTGATCGTCTTAACACATTCTTGAATGCAGTTGCACCAAAACCTGCAACTACAGAAACTGATACCCAAGAAACCGCAACAGCTTAATTAGGAGATAACCATGAAGCACGTAGGAAAAATGAAAAACAACGGTGCTAAAATCGTTGTAGCCTACCGAACATTACCAGGAGATCCATACAGCGCATTAGTAGTAGGTACTGGCAATCTCGGAGAATCGTATCACGATGCATTGATGAGTACTGTACAAGATGTCGAAGGACAACAGGCAAATGAACTTGCAGATGTTCTTGCAGTAAGAAACTTCCCAGATGGCAGTAATATGCTTCAATGGTTACACTCCAAAGGGCAACTTAAAAAAGTTCCAACGAACGGTGTTCTAATGACTCCTACTACACAAAATAGTGTTCCGCTCGATGAATTAAATAATTTGATTGCAGAACAAAAAGGTGTGTCAGTAGAAGACCTAGCAGTTACCGATGGGTCTAAACCTAATCCAAAAGCTAAAAAGGCCGCGGAGCCAGTAGTCGAAGAATCAACAGATAATTTAACTCCTGCAGAACTTCGTTCAAAGGCAGATGCATTATTTAAACAGGCTCAGCAATTACGAAAACAGGCCGATGCATTAGATCCACCAAAAAGCAAGAAAAAAGTTCCAGAGGTTGAAGTAGATTAATGTCACATCCAGAGCAGGCGTATTTAGACGCATTACAAAATATTTTAGACAACGGTGAGGATCGTCCTGATCGAACAGGAACTGGTACTCGCAGTATATTTGGTCTTCAAATGCGTTTTGATTTAACAGAAGGCTTTCCAGCAATTACTACAAAAAAACTTGCGTGGAAAGCAGTTGTTAGCGAACTGCTTTGGTTTATAGAAGGGTCAGGTGATGAGAATCGTTTAAAAGAAATTTTACACGGTGAACGTTATTCTGATAAAAAAACTATATGGTCTGACAATGCTACTGCTCCATATTGGGTACAAAAACGTTTACAGAGACACCCCGGCGACCTAGGTCGTGTTTATGGAGTACAATGGAGACGGTGGCGTAAACCATTGATTCGTGTTAACAAAGTTGTTCTTCAAAATCACGATCAGTTAATCGAATTAATAAACGGTATCAAGGATGATCCATACAGTCGTAGACATATTATTACTGCTTGGAATCCAGGTGAAATTGATTTAATGGCATTGCCTCCTTGCCATATGATGGCACAATTTTATGTTTCCAATGGTAGACTAAGTTGTCAGATGTATCAGCGTAGTGCCGATATGTTTTTGGGAGTGCCGTTTAATATTGCTTCTTATGCGTTATTCACACATATGATAGCACAGGTATGTAATTTAGAAGTAGGTGATTTAATTATTACAATCGGTGATGCACATATCTATAATAATCATTTTGATCAGGTCAATGAACAATTGGCACGTAAGCCGTTGCCACTGCCTGCGTTAAATTTAAATCCAGAAATTGATGTAATAACCGATTTTGATATGCAGGATATAGAGTTAGTAGAATATGAAAGTCACAAAGCTATTAAAGCACCAATGGCAGTTTAAACTACAAGAACTTCAATAATTCCAAGGCCCTCGGATTGTGATCCTAGGGCTTTTCCTATTACTGCTCCTGCAGATACAGAACTAGCGGCGCATCCATATCCAGGTGTACTACTTGTTACAATTAGATCACCTTTTTTAACATAGCCTAATACTTTGCAAGGAACACGACCTTTTAATGCAATATAAGGGTGAGTTTCGTCAGATCCGGCGGCAGAATTCATCATATATGCCGGGTTTTTACTTACTATGCCCGCTACCCTTGTATCAGCAAATTGATTGGTGGTTGTAACTTCTTTTTCACCACCAATTACCAATACAGTGCCTTCCTCATATACAGCATCTGCTTCATAACGTTCTGCCAAATCTGCATAATAGGCTGCTGTAGCAGTAGCATTAACTACACCAGTCGATGGGTTAAATGTAAATGTAGAATTTGCGTTAACAGTTTGATTACCAGATGATCCGGATGCAAATGTAATATAATAATTAGTGTTGTCGGATACCTGTGTTAAATTCAATCCACTTGAATTTAACGATTCAGATGCTGTTCCCCAAAAATAGTATCCGGCAGATTTGGATGATCCATTAGAATCACAACCTGCTAATGTTATACCTTTTCTTACACCATTTGAAAAATTAGTATAAAGATTTGATGTAGTTTGAGGTACAAGTGCTCCACCTGTATTATCTAATGTCGTTCCTAATTTTGTTATAGTAACAATAGGAATTCCTCCAACTTCACCTTTGATAATAGGGTAAGAAGTGTTTCCTGAATCTTGTTGACCAATATCTTCTTCAAATACCCAAGATGATCGTGAAGATGCACTTTGAGATGGTCCGATTATTGTGTACGCTGATCCGTTGAATAATCTTAAATAGGAATTATCCCACCATAAATCTCCTGCAACCGACGAATCAGGTGTATTAGATTGAACTCTAATAGATGCTAATCCTTTAAAATTTGCACCATCATAACAAAGTTTTAATTGTCCAATTGATGGAGTGTTGTCAAACCAAAGTTGTCCCTGTAACGGTTTTGTAGGAGCTGAATTATTAGAAAAATTTTCTAATAATTTTACAAAATTTTCATCAATTACCTGTCCGTATCCTGAATAATTTTTTCCTACAAAGGTTAAATTTGTAGTTGTATCTACAGATGCATCCTGTATAACAGCAAGTGTTGTTCCGTTTGTTTTGGTGAGTGTATATGGCATAATTTTATTTTATAGTATCAACGCTCGTATAGGATCACTTCCCCATACTTTTTGAGATTTTCCTACTCCTAGTGCAATAGCAAAAACGTCAGGATGTCCAGGGGGTGTAACTCGGGCAAAACCGTCATCTGTGGCTACTAGTCTATCACCTTTTTGTACATCTCCAACTGCTAGTAGTAAAGCAGTTCCTTTAATAAGAACACCAGGACCAGTAGGAGTAGTTACCATAACTCCAATGCCTCGATCGCCTTCTGAGGTTTTTGTAACATCATTTTTACCACCAAATGTAACAACTGTTCCATCTGGATAAATTTTATCAGCAACATAAGGTTCTACCAATCCTGAATAATTTGTCCCCATTTCATTTTCCTTATTATCTATTAAAATTGTACAATATATTTGTAGTAGTATTAGAAGATATTACCTTATCAGCCCATCTTCCAACTCCTGCACTTATTCCTGCTTCAAAAACCCTTACCTGGTATTTTCCAGGTTGTGTACTCGACGAACATAGTACCCTTGCTTGACTACGTACAGGAACTCCTACTTCAACAGAATCAGAATTATATAAATTAGATACAGAATTTGTAGAAGTATTTACAGGGAACATAGCATTTAATACAGATGCTATTAAACTATTTTGATGAGTTAAATCGTTATATGATAACCCAGATAAATCTTGACTGTTTGGTGAGTTTACCAACGTTGTCATTTCGATGTTCATTGAAAGATAGTTGTTTAAAATCTTTCCAGAATATTGTATATCACCTAAAATTGTTAATCCTGCAACTGTAGAAGTTGTTGTACCGGGAGTTATATAATCATAATTAGATGAAGCATTAACATTAAAAGACGAAGTAGTAATGTATCCTATTGTAGTATCAAAACTATTCAATAGAGTAACGTTTTGATTATTACCGCCGTTATCTTGTATTTTTACACCAGGTAATACCCATCCGTTTGATCCAACACTACTAGGAAATGCTGGTCCAATAGTTTGTGCGTTTGCTCCGTCATACAATTTTAATTGTTGATTTGTGGTATCCCACCATATGTCACCTGCTGCCATCGATGGTTGTACATTAGATACTATAGCACCATTAACCGGTTTAAATATTCCATCATAAATTTTTAATTTTTTATTAGTAGTATCGTACCATAGTTGTCCTGTAATAGGACTAATCGGTGGTACATCTGATGTGTTTGCAGAATTTGCCAACAATGTAATTAAATTTTCATTGTAGTATTGTCCGAATCCACTATAGTTTTTACCAATAAGTGTTAAACTTGTTGTGTTTTGATCAATAGTCCCATCTGGTAATAAAACCAATAATGTTCCATCTGTGTTTAATATTGTGTATGCCATTTTATTTTACCAAGTGTTTAACGGAGATCTTTTCCAAGTATTTGTTGCTATACAAATATAGACATAATTTGAATCCCAGGCAATTTGACCTGTTGTACCTATATCAGTAGGACCTGCAGGTGTATGAGATGTTGAGGATATTAATCCTCCACTAACTGTTAATGTACTAGATACATTTGTGGTACCGTATACATTTAATCCGTTACCAACCGTTAATGTATTAGACACGTTTGTAGTCCCATATACATTTAATGCATAATTCAACGACGATGTTGATGTGTTGATACTAATTGAATTTTTTTGAATAGAAATAGTGTCTACTAAAATTGTATCTGTTGGTCCTTTGGTTTTAAAAACTATTTTTCCGCCTTGTACATTATTAGCGACAATAGCATCACTATCTTTTTTATAAAATTGAATGTACTCTGACGATACACCACCGGCTGATTGTATAACAACTCCATTATTGCCTTCGGGATTATTAGTAACTGATGTTTGATAAACAACTTTTCCTGTTATTATTTGTCCTGTAGGATCATTCTTTAACAAATAATTTGTTGCTGTTTTTCCACCAAGGCTATCTGCATTTATAGCAGTTCCCACAAATTTTGGAGAGTTAATTGTTGTTAATGTAATACCTGTACTAATACCATTTGCAAATCCAGATAACACTTCAACAGGTACAAACGTTTCTTTAGAAAATACAGATACAATGTCCCCGTCAATTTTATTTAAAATAACATTATGTGTAGATCCTGAAATATCTTCGATTGTAGAAGAAAATTGCCCTGTTCCTGGTGTTGAAAGTGGACCTACAATGGTCCAATCTGTGCCATTATATATTTTCAATTGACTTGTAGTAGTATCCCACCATAAGTCACCAGTTTTACCTGTTGTTGGTGCTGTACCGCTGATATATTGACCGCTTACAGGAGTCCAATTTGTACCGTCATTTACTTTTAAAGTATTTGTACCATTGTCAAACCAAAGTTGTCCTTGTATAGGATTGGTAGGGCCGGGCGTCGGACCTGCAAAATTTTCTAATAAATGTAGGAAATTTTCAGCAGTCTTAATACCGTAATTAGGATACCCTCTACCAATTAAATTTAAACTAGTATCTACTATATTGATACCAGGTGGCATATCAGGAACTGTTATTGTTCCATTATTAGGATCAGAATGTTGTAATGTATAACTCATAATTACATCCCGTTAGTAAGACTTTGAATTCTTACTGTATAATCTATTTGTATCATACGATTTAATGATTTTTGTACCGGGTGAAAAATAACGTGAGTTAACAAATCACCCATACCTGGACCGTCTGGACTGTATGCTCGCAGTCCTAGTTCATCAAATACATATGTTCCGTCTGTGTTTGTTGCATTATCAAATGCCGCTTGTCCACTAGGTTCACCAAAATCTAACAAACAACTTACTAAAATATCTGTGTATGCTGTTCCTAATACGTGTCGAACATCCATAAAATTCCTAGCAGGATCTAAACTAGATGGTTGTTTTGGATCAATGATTTTACTGTAAGTTTCATTGTACAATGTAGAATTAATACCAACTGTATTAGGTGTTAAGTACGTGATAATTCCAGTTTCATCTACTCGAGTCCCACCATTGCCAAACGCCATTTCAGCAATAGTACCGTAACCTTGATTGCTTAAACTACGTGCTAACGCTACTGAAAAGTTTTCGTAGTGTATGGCATTAGATTTATCAATGAATACTTCTTTAGATACAGGATCAAAGATCTTAATATGACCTTTAACTCTTATATTTCCTTGTTCGTTTGGCTTGTTCATGGTGTCTCTTTCTTTCATAATGATATTTATGCTGTATTAGAATGTGGATACAAAAGCTCTGCGCCAGGTGTTAGGAGCAACACATATATAGACAAAATTACTGTCATAGGCAACATTTCCTACTACACCTGTGCTGGTACTACTAGCAGGTACATATACTGCCGCAACACCCGGTCCAGTAGCTCCAGTTGGACCCAACACCCCTTGTGGACCAGTCGGACCAGCAACATTACTTTGAGGGCCAGTTGGGCCTAGTGGACCAGTTGGGCCTACTGAACTTGCGCCTGTGGGTCCTGTTGCTCCAATACCAGTAGGTCCTGTAGGTCCTTGTGGACCAGGAGGACCGCCACTTGGGCCAGTCGCACCCTGTGCTCCAGTTGCTCCAGTGGGACCTGGTACATTACTCGGTGATCCGGTGGGACCAATTGCCCCTTGTCCAGTTGGTCCAGTTGCTCCAGTGGGACCTGGTACATTACTCGGCGATCCAGTGGGACCAGTTACTCCTTGCCCAGTTGGTCCAGTAGGTCCCGGAACTGTGCTTACTGGCCCTGTTGGACCTGTTGCTCCATTTGTACCTATACCAGGAGCACCCTGTGGACCAGTCGGTCCTTGTGGTCCTTGTCCAACTGAAAATGCGGGTAAACGTTTGGCCAATCTATTATCGACCACCATAAAATATGTTTCACTGGTAGCAGTACTAAGCGTTGGTAATTGATTAATATTTGACATTTCTTTATCCTTCTAATGGAGATCCTGATTGATCTATAATAGCAATTCCTGTATCATCTTCAAGTGCAGGATCACCTCCGTAATAATAATTATCTGGCAATTCAGCAGGACTATCCTGTAAAAATACAGCCTGTAAAGTATCACTATCTATTAACGATAATGTTTTAGTACTGTTAACTTCTGTATTCCAAACTGACGATCTTTCAACCTGACGTTTTACCACAGTTAATTTTATGTCTGGGTAGACACCTTCAGGAATATTTAATGTAATTTGCTGAGTAGATGTATTAACAGTAAACTCAGGAGGTTGATACTTCAATCCTTTGTATACGTATCCTCTAAATGAATTTTCTTCCTTAGAATTTTCAAATACCCATACTTCATTTGTTGATGTAACAACAAATGAAGTATTTAATATTCCAGTAACTGGCAAAGAAGTTATGTTATCTACAAATCCAACTGAGCTTATTGCAGGACTATCATATGAAACTGAGATGTCTTGATGATACGTTCCTTCTTTGTTTAGCAATCTGCCTCCATAATAAACACTAATTTGATCAGTAGCATTTACTATGGTAGATAATGTTATTCCACTATTTACAAATGTTGCTGTATTTGCTAAGCCTGTATAATATTGAACTATATTACTATTTGTTGAAATTGTGTAGACTGTACTTGTTGTTGTTAATGTATTTTGTACAAGAATTGTTTCACTGTAAGGAACTGTTTGATCAGTTCCTTGATCAATAACTTTTGTATTTTCTTGACTATAGAATTTAGGTGCAGTACCTAATGTACTTCTACGAAGTTGTCCTAATATATTACCATTGACTTTAAAAAACTCAATTCTTTCTCCATCAATAATTACAACACCAGGAATATTTTTATCAACAATTGGTTGTGTTAATACTGTTGCATCAGCAACATTTATTTCTGTATCTGTAAAAAATAATGGACTAGTTAGATAGGTAGTGTTTTGTTTACTCAAACGTTTAAATTGTGTTCTATTAAACAAATCATTGAATATTCTATAACCCAATACCGTGGTGGACAAATCAGTACTATTAAATGTTCTAATTACAATTTGATCTTTAGCTCCAATTGTAAATTTATCAGATATTTGGACAGTAACACTGTCATCTAAAATTTCAAAATCAACAAAATTAACCAAAGGTATACCATTTAGACTTACCCATATATAATTTTCATCTAACACTGGACGACTAATTTTAAATCTATGATTTGAATTTCCAAAGAATTTTTCTGTTCTCATTAACATATCGTCTTGATCGGTATATGTTATAACTCTAATCTCGCCACTCCAATTGGTATTCCATCCAAAATAATTAGAATATGTAGGGGGCGCACATAATAAAAGATTGTTTCCAATAATATCATATTCATAATCTTGTCTAGGAAGATTTGTAGTAGGATAAGATGGTGAAGATGATTTATACAAAATTGCTACAACATCACCCGGATTTAGTACTGGTTGTATTATAGTAACAAGGCCAGTGGAATTTACCGAGAAATCAAATCCTCTTAATAATTCCTGCCCGTTAATGTATGCACGTACATTTTCTAATCCAAAATCATTGGTATCTCCATTATATCCTACAGTATCAGTTATTTGGAATGTATTTGTATTTCTATCATACACCTGATAGTAATCGATGTGCGGAGGAACTAATAATTTTCTACCATTACTATCAGCAAAATCAACAATTGCATTGGCTACTTCAGGTTTAATATTGCCTGGAGGTTGAGTTAATGCTATTGGAAATTCTGTATATACAGTAGCAGTAGATAGTGTATTAATTTTAATAATCTGTTCGTTAATTTCATTAAATGTTTTATGATCAGTACCAAAGAACCAAACACTAACTCTGTTTTCACCAGCTGGTAAATTATAAACAATAACAGCCGCTCTACGATTGTTATTATTTGCTGAAGTCAATACGTATCCATAATTTGATGATGTAGTTACAGCGGATATAGATTGACCGTTAACTGTTACATAAGCAGTCTTAACTGTATTAACACCAGATATACTTTGTATTTCAATTGTAGTTTGGTCAGTTACTATGCTTTGAGAGTCTGTTAATCCTGTTTGATTTTCAGTGCTATTGCTACCTATAGTTACTATAGTATAACCTAATTTTCCCGACACAGGTTGTGGAGGAATAATTAATTTGTTTAGATCCCAATTAATGTTATACATTGTCGACGAAGTTATATTTGTTGCAGTATAGCTAAAAATTGTTCCATTATATGTAACCATAACGCTGGCACTATTTGGAGGAACAACACTCATAACTCTAGTCGTAGTCGATCCTGCTACTACATCAATATATGATGATACTATAACTGGAGACGCTTGTGGACTCTTTGTGTATACATTAATGCCTAAACTTTCAACAACTTCTCCAGGCACCATTTCTTCTGGAGCATAGCTCGTGTTAGGTGTTAAGAATCCATCACCATCGATGATAATATCAGATGGATTAATTCCTAATGCAGTTGTATATCCTAAATCGCCACCTCTTATTGAACTGTCTAATACACTAGAATCGGTATTATAACTCCAAAATTCTATTACAGAACCTGTGCTTATAACATTAACTGTGGTAGTATTAATTGTAACTACATTTGTGATTGGATCTACACCTACAACTTTAGGATTAGTTCCACTAAACACATTAGATGTGGTGCTTATTACTGCTACACTTTGTCCAATTGTAACTCCTGATATATCCGATAATTTAATAGTTGATGAAGTACCTGTAGTATTATAGGATCTGTTAGTTGACGTTGTAACTGTATAGAATCCAAAATTGTCATCCCACAATGCTGTATCATAACCATTGATATCCCATTGGGTAGTGTAATCAAACATCAATCCTGTTATTCTAGTTTTAGGATAATCAATTCCGGTCATTAGTTGTCCTAAATCTAGGCCTGGCATACCAGATGTAGCTGTATAATAATTTTCTATTCTGTCAACAGCATTTAACACACTTTGACTCTTATTATAAGTAACTGATAATACCTGTCCTAACTTAGGAACATAATTTAAGAATGAAATTTTACTATAATGTTTTGCATAACCATTATAAGTTTTTACATAATTTTTAATTGTATAATCAGAATTTAATATCAATGATCTGTCAAGAGTAACCACAATCTTAGATTTATCTAACTCGGCTAACCAAGTTAATGAAAACTCCGAATCTGTGCCATTACAATTAAAACTATCAGATGTTACGACATTTCCAGCCTGTGATACTTTGCTAGTTCTGTCAAATTTTAATCCAATTGTAGTAGATCTTACTTTGTTATTTGCAATGTATGGATATGCTGTTGCAGTAGTTATAACTGATCCGCCACCTAATATACTAACCTCGGGTGTGGTTATGTATCCGCTACCTGAATTAATTACTCGAATTTGAGAAATTGCGCCGGAGCTTACATATGCTTCGGCAGTAGCAGTAGTACCTCCTTCAAGATCTGGATCAGAAATAATTATCTGCGGAGCTTCGGTATATCCTGCTCCTGAATTTCCTAATGATATTTCAGACACAAAATCAGAGTAATTATCTGCCCAGGATTTCCAAGGATATTGAGAAATATATGAACTACTTGTATCTACTGTTATAAACTTGTCAGAAGATTTATCATATATTGCAGGTAAATCAAAATCAGTTATAAATGATCCACTAGGATCTGTTAATGTATAATTAGTAGTAAATGTTCTTATCTGCGTATGATAAGGTTTAACTTCATTTACATAATCTTCATAATAACTACTGTTCTGTAATTTGTATACCAATCGTTGATCCAACCCACCAGCATAATTTGTAACATTGATAAATGATGTTTTAAATGCCCAGTCTAATAATTTCTGTTCTGATAGTGCATACTTAACTGCTCTAAAGAATAATAAATTCCAATTAACTTTTAAGTCATTTACAAATAAATCTTGTTTCAATGCTGTTAAAATATACAATAATTCAGCATCAGGAGTTTGATCATACAATGTTTGATCGTAGGTATTTTCATCATAAGCAAGATTTGTATTTCTAATGTCCCATAAATTAGATGACAACTCTATTGTTCCATTTTGAGAATAAACAATATTATAATCAGAATCAAATGTTCCGTTGCCAGTATCTATTTTTTCTAATATAACATAATAACCTAATCCTGCATTTTTAACTTTAACATATTGTCTAGTAGATACAGTTATTTCATTAAGCTCGTATAATTCATCTATTGTATATGCAATATCTACAAAAGGATTATATGAAGAATCAACCCAATCAATATAATTCCAATATAAAGTTGTATTATAAGCCTGAGTATGTGATCTTACCCAAGTTTTAAAATCTGTGTCAAATATAAATTTAGTCCATTTACCGTTATAGGTAGAATCGGCCTGTACAATAACAGTATAAGGTCTTACTGTTAACTCAGGAGGAACTGTAAAACCACTACCAGCATTCTCAATGTTAACAGAAACAACACGCCCATTTGCATCAATTGTTGTACTAATAGATGCAACCGTACTACCGTTGATAGAAACTGTAGGACTAATTTTATATCCATATCCTGGATTATTAATTGTAACACTGGTTATTTTACCATTTTCTACAGTACAAGATAATTGTGCTGTGGCAAATAATTGTGTATCAATTAATAATAATGCTTCGTTATCTTCAACCGATTGATCATATTCGTGAGTTGTTACATCAGGAATTTGTTCTTGTTTATTAAGATTTACAAAACTGTAATTACCTGTAATTCTCTGATCAACCAACACATTGTTTACAAATTCAATAATATTTCTTAGTGCAGAATATCTATTTTTAAACAAAGTCTGTCTTGGTCTAATACCAATACCATATTTTGCTCTTTCAGACAGTGCAGGATCAGGTACAAGATTTCCCAGGCTATCATGACCTATTAAACTATCTATAAGTTTTTTCTCTAGTAATGTGTTAGGTACACTTTCTGCTGACCCTTCTTGTAACAGCAACCATTCAGTATGACGAGGAATTGTATTATCAATAACATCTGATGTGATGTTTAAATGTATTCTATCATCAACCAATAAGTTTCCAACATTAGCAACTCCGACTGCATCTCTAGATAATGCAGAAATATACATTAATCCATATGATTTAGGATTGGTAATTATTTCTGCAACATCAAACGCAGATATTCTTCTATTTTTTACATTAGGAACAGTTGTTTTATTTTTTACCCAGAAGTAATAATAATTTGTAAATGAATCACTTAATGGATTATAAATTTGTTTAACTGCAACAATATCGTTATTTGGATATTTAGGTTGTCCACTAATACCATTGCTTAACCCAACAGCGGTATCTGCTAGGCTAGCCCATTGACTAGGTAGTATTGTTGATTCAACCCATTCATATACATCAATACTCGAACCTGGAAATAATTTACCCCAATTATTTTTACGGTATTCTACTTCACCTTGTTCGTACCATACATATTTGGCTGTTGATAAATCCCACCATAGCTCTCCAACTTGCTCGTTGGACCAATTTGTATTAGGATCGTTAACTGTGGCACTTGTACCCAATGAATAAACAGCAGGGTCAAAAGAAGAACGATATTTTAATTCTTGTTCTGCTAGTCCTGAAATTTTTCCTTTTACAGGATCTATAACTTCAAGATAATCAACAAGTTCTTCATTGAATGCATCAATTAAAGAAACTTTTTGTATTGTATCTGTTACTACTAAATCGTCTTGAGATCTAATTAAACTCCAGCTTTGGGTACCTGTATTGATTTTATAAAATTGATAGAATGCACTTGTAGCAGTATCTGGATTTGTATTATTTTTATAAGCTGGAGCTCCTACATAAATGCTATTTGCATTTACAGAAACACTGAAACCAAAATTAGTTCCAGTATTTGTATCAACAGGAGTTAATTCATCAGCAAGTTTGAATAAATTTGCCTTCTTATTATAAACATAAGTCGTACCAGAATATATAACATCATCAAAGAAAGATGTTGATCCTAGATCAAATGTAGTTTGAGAATCACTGTATTCGCTGTTTGAGTCGTTTACATAGTTTCCTAGCAACACAGAGTATCTATCAAATGTATCAGAAATATGTCTATTTGTACCTATTGCAGAAATTACTAATTCATCTGTGTTAGGACTTATTCCTAGAGATTGGCCAAATTTCATTCCTACTCCTGCTACAGGATTATTGATAATTTGTATCAATGAATATGTGCCAGAAGACATATTATATACAGCAACTTTACCATATGATTGATCGTCGCCTCTTGCTTCCGGTGCAGAAATAAACAGATAGTCACCAGTTGAACTTACAGAAATAGATTCGCCAAACTTTGCATATTTGCCAAAAGGACTATTAATCGTTTGGAGGTAATTAGTAGCTGTGCCTGTGAAGATATTTACTAGGCCTGTTCTATTAGAATAACCGGGAGCACCTACTGCAATTATCTCTGCATTATTAGAACCACTAATTGTATATCCCCATTGACTTCCTGCTGATACTCCAGTTGCTGATAATATTCCATTATAAGCAATATTAATATTACCACCAGTAGTCGTCATCCAGTATGAATACACAGAACCTACACCTATACCAGATGCTTGTGTAGCACCTACTAATAGCAGTTTACCTTGATCTGTGTTTGCCTGATATATACTACTTCCAAAACGTTCATAGTTTGATGGATTAGGGCTCAGTAATACTTTTTCTGTATTTTCTTCAACAAGTATAGGAGAAATACTACTAATTTTTACAAGACCTTCTTGTACATATGTAGAAGTAGTACCTGTAGAACTAGCAAACCTTAACCCGCCAGGAGCATCATTGGATAATATTCTATCAGTTAATGGAGCACCTGCAAATAATAATCCATATCCTGTATTATTAAATTCTTGTTCGTCGTAGGCAACAGACCATCCAAATCCTGTATCCGAACCGTGATGATATGTTTTATTAGAATTAATACCGTATCTAAATTTTTCGTTAACAGAGTACGGAACTTCGCCGTATACAAATACACTTCCAGTATTATTAGAACTTACAAATCCAGGACTACCAACTAAGAAAATATCAGAATTTTTTCTATTACTAATACTCCAACCTAGTCGTTGGTCAACTGGGGACGTAGATCCTGTTACAGCATAATCGTTATAATTTTTAATTTTTTCATACACTGCCCAGTGTCCGGTGCCATTATTGTCAACCCATACTTTAGAATTTTCTTCTAAAGATAATAAGTTTTTATCGTCGGGCAACAAATCAAACCCATCGTATCTAACGCTAGGAAATGTAAACAACAATCCAGGATTAGATGGTATTAATTGAGAGATGGCAACGGTAGATGTACTAGTAATACTAAATTCACTCAATGACGGGATCGAAGATATTTTATATATTCCGTCCATTGTACTGTCAAATTCGCTGACAGAAATAATATCACCTGCTGATAAACCGTGAATACCATCTGTGACAAAATTAAGTTGATCATTTACTATTGGATCAGGAGTCATACTTATAATTCTTGAGGGAGATAAAGTATATCTTAAAACATCCCAATCGTTATTATTTTTATTTGCAACCCAAATAATACTACCTTCGCTGATAGAATTAGTGGTTGTAAAAGTTAACAGTCCATCTTCAGTAAACGAAGTTAAATTAACATCATCAAATCTGGCATATCCTGCTGTGTTTAATTGCATTACATCTATATCTGATGTTGTTACAAATGTATCAGATGATTGATAATTTGAAGGAGTTATAACTAAATCACTAGGTAAACTATAATTAATCAACTCTGCAGGAGGTACAGGCACAGAATCAACAAAATTAATTGTTTGCGGATTGTCTGCAAAAGTTCCTTCTACTAATGGTACTTCTAATTCTTTAAATGTTTCAAATGATCCGTAATATCCAACACGGAATGCCCATTCTTCTCTATAATCTATTTGTCCTTGTAGATTATGTATTGTAGCTTTGGCTAATTTACTAATTGCGTTTTTAGTTCCTTTTTCTCTAATAAACCCTTGATAGAATTTATATTGTGCAATAGGATCTGTAAAAATATTGTTTAGGTATGTACGAGGAGTATATCCTGTTAGATGCTGTGCCATTTGTTGTTGACCGGCATCAAAGTTATCAATATCTAAACTATAAAAATCTTCAAACTGATTAATTTTATAATCAAAGTTTGGTAATAATGCGGCAACTGGTTTTGATCCCAACACTGTCCAACTTGAGAATTCAAAAGAAGTTGTACCAACTAAATTAGTATTTGCTGAGTAATAATTACCATTAAATCTAACAACATCACCTGCGTTGTAATCTGTATAAGTTTTCCAATCAGAAATAATAGCAGAATCATAGACAAACCCTGGACTGAAGTAATCTCCATTCCAGTTTGCTGTTCTAAATCCAACCAATTTCATTCTATGCTGGTGGTATCCAGATTGAATATCATATATAGTATCATTAAACAATGTTGCATTATTGAATATGATAGCGTGTTCTTTTTGTACACTATTCAACTTGGCAAAGAAAATTCCGTCAGTTGAATTGAGTGTTTTAATTGTACAAATTCCATTATCTCTAGAAACAGACAATGCCTTTTGAGGGAACGCAACGGCATTGGCTTTTAATATACTGTAATCATAAAAACTATTAAAAATATTATCAACTACAGAATTTGCCAATTGAAATTTAATTTGATCAGCAAATGGACTTAATGCTACAATACTTCCATTTGCCCAATTTTGGGTAGTCCAGTACAAAAATTCTTTGCCAGTAAAATCCCAATTTAATACTGTTTGTAAATCGGTGTTATACTCATCAAAAATAAATCCTTGATCTTCTAACCAAGCACCGTATCCAAGTATCACATCATAGACTTCTTGAATCGTATTAAACTCTGTCCCGTATGGAATATTAACTGCTACTCCATCAAATTTTGTTGCTGTTTTTACAGTTGCTCCACCTGTTGTTGGTAATCCTGGCAATATTTGGAAGTATGCAGGATTAAAACTTTCAGTACTCCTGTGACTAGTTGTTACACGATAAAAAGAATTTTTATACTTAACAATTTGTCCTTGTTGATAAAATGTTCCTGCTATTGCCGCATTTGCAGTGGTTGTATCAACTGCTGATAAACCTGTTTGACCTGTAGTTGAACTTTCTGCCCAATTTACATAGGATGATGATATACCGCCAACTGTGATAGATGAGGCATTAGAATTTCGAATTACTCCGTATACTGTAAAGTAAGGAGACGATGTATCAAAACCTCTAACAAGTAATTTTCCATTGTTCTTTTGTACAATGACTCCTGATATTGCTGATGATTTAATAGGATTGCTTACATTAAGAATTAAATTATAATCTTCAGCATTTAACAATGCTCCAGGACTTGTGCTTGTAGGATCAATAGCATCTATAATAATTTGTATTTTAGATTTGTTAACAAATCCACCTACTTTATAAAATAAATTAAATGTTAGGTTACTTAAATCACTTTGTAATTCTGTATCATAATTTCCTGTACGCTGGCGACCCACTTCACTAACAAAAACGCTATAACCACTGGTTAATGTATTATTTGGTCCTTGAATATAAACATTTTGTAAATTTAAAAATTCATAATTAGAGCCATATGTCCATTGACCTGCAATATTTTTATTGATTCTAATCGGATCATACATCAATGATGCATATGTAGCAGATTTAGTTAATGCTATTAATTTTTGTACAACAAATGGCCAATAACTACTGCGTCTCCACGCAGTTTCTGCCGCGCCCTGATCACCAAATACCCAAGGCTGTCTTCTGCTATAAGGAGTAATGTCTGATGCCAACAATACTGTAGGATCAACTAACTTTCCGCTATCATCAACTGGCAATAACTGACTTAGTTGTGGACGAGCATAGATTGAATTTACTCCTGCTCTGGATCCTTGTTTAATAATACCTTGTTCAAGATCGCCCCATAGGATATCATTTCCTGATGTATAAGGAGCAGGACCGTATTCATTGGTCCACCACTCTGGCTCTTCAGAAAATCCTAACATTTCCCAAGGACAAGTATCTGGTCTGTCAGTATCATAAAAATGTTTGTATATTGCTCTCCAACTACCTGCTAATGGAATACTTAACGTGTTGTTATAACTCTCAGTGTAGTTCCAGGTAAAAGGATTTGTCTCATTAAATGCTGTGTTGGTTACATAATCAACATTATAAAGACCTGTCCATTTAATAAATTCTTTTACTAAAATTTGTTTGATTTCATCTTGAGTGTAATCGTTATTCCTAAATGCACCAGGAAGAACTGAATTAATATCTAATAATTCTGATCTATATTCTGCTTTTATGTTATTGTAGATTCTAGTTTCAAACTCTAATATAATGAGATCTCTATAATCATTATATGCAACCATAATACTACCATCGTGACCTTGTATCACAGTGGTAGGTGTTACATAAGTATTGTCAACATAAATGCTAGGAGTAAATTTTGGATACAATCCTAGTTTTGAAGGAGTAGGAGGAACAAAAGATCCTTTTGTATCTGTATAATCATTTATTACAATTGTATCACCAATTGCAATATCTACAAGAATTTCAACTGATGCATCTGCAACAATAAATTGATAATCTCTGTTTCTTATTAATTGAATTCCATTTAGATATACCAATACTGATCTTAATGTTAACGCATTAGGATCATAATCTGATGTTATAGGAAATATTTTACTATTGGTGTTAGTAACAGTCCAGGTTTTAGTAATTTTGTCAGTACCATATGCTATCATATCTGATAGATAGTAAGGAGACAATAAATCTTTTTCAAAATTAATTTCAGTTAATGCTGTATCAACTGCTGTTATCGGGTCTGTTTGAATATCAAGATTAGAAATTTTTCTTAGGAATGATAATTTGTATTGATTATATTGGTCAGCAACTTTGGTCACAGCATCCACGACACTATGCTCTTTTTTTCCTATGAAAAGATGAGCAAATGCAATTGGATTTATATTAGATATGAATCGAGTACCGTAACTAGAAGGATCAGCCAAATCTCTTAAATTATTATCCCCAGGAACTACTCCAATAAAATCAGGATCTCGATTAGCCATAGTGCTAACGTGATCTGTAATTTCGCTGAGCGTAAATGCAGGTATGGGACCATTTAACGGATTGTTTGTAAGGCCCAATGGTGTTTCATAATACGATTGTTCAGAGGTTGCAGTTGTTAATAAACTAGTTAATACAGGTATAGGATATTCAACGGCTTCTTTCCATACATTGAAATATTGATCATTTATTTTAAAATATGTAATACCAGTTGATATAGTTTCTACAGTTTGATTTGTAGTAGAAATAGTGATAGTGTCTGTCATAAAATAATTATTAAACAGATATGTTCCAACTCCTACACTATTTCTATATTGTAAAGGAAAGCCTAACACTAAATCAGCAGTACCAGAGCCAATACTATATCCAAATATTTGACTTCCTTTAAAGTTACTAGAGTAATACCTAGTATCACTATAACTATTTCCTAAGTCATCAAATAAATCAAACAATGGTGCTTGATTTAATGAAGTATGTTGCTGAGAATAATTCCAGTTGGTTCCATCATACCACCAACTTGTACCAGCATATTTTGTTCCAAGATTAACTCCAATTACTGATCCAGCAGAAGGAGTTTCAACTTTTTGTAAAGTTAATCTTAGTTGTCCAGCAATATCAACAAATACAACTTCATATATATTGTTTCTTATTAGACTATCTGTGTCAGCAGTAAAAATTACTTTATGACCTTGTTCTAGTAATACACCATCTATATAATATCCTGCAGAACCTTCTACAGTATTAAATGCATTGGTAGTTTTGCTGTCAATAAGATCAACATTACCAATTCCTTTTGATCCAAAATTATAAAGTTGCATCCCTGCCGCAAACTCTATGATTGGTCGTTTGGCTCGCATATTAGTAGGGTAGACCGGTTGCTGTCCTGTTAACAATGCACTTGTGGTAATAATGTCTTTGTGTACCCAACGATTATATCTAGACCAAGGATTTAAATCTGGACTTGCTCTATTAATTGTAATATATTCAGGATTTATAGGTAATTGTTTATACCCATCAAATGGATACTCATCGAATGGAACTGAATCAAATGTTTCACTAAACACAGTTGAAAATGTTTCATTGCTGGTTAAATTTCTAGAATCTACTAAAACTATAGATGTTCCGACACCTTCAACAAAATATTCTTGACCTTGGTATGACTCCGGCGATACATTTGTACCGAACTGAATTTTCATTCCATTTGATAATGTTACACCATTTGGAGATGTGTATGTTGCTTTTCCAATAAGGTCAACATCAATGTATAATGTTGACGAATCAGTAGTTTCAATTGTAATTGTATCTGGTCCGTTGACTAGCCAATAATATTCTTGATAATTTACAAACTTATCCCAATCAATTCTAGGATCATAAGAATAAAATTCTGATCTAAATATTCTATCAAAATTTTCTGCAGATCCACCATTCAAATTAATTTCATTTATTAAGTCATCTAATGCAACAACATCATTGACATTTCCATTAATATCTTTAACTACTAATGCTGGATTTAATTGATAATCTCTACGTAATGGCAACGTTTCGGTTATATAAACATCTGTTGCTGTATAAGTAGGAGTATTTGTAGATCCTATATAACCTTCAATGCGCTCTAACTGAGGTTTTTGAATAAGCTGGTCAATAGTACTAGCTAAGAATTTAGAATTTTTAGTTGTTTGTAAAAATTCTGGAAGTAATTCAACTGATTTAATTATTTTTTCTGCCATTTTTAACTTCCACTAGTTGTAACTATGGCTGTTGTTTTTAATTGTGATGCTGTAATAGCATCAATAATTGTTATATCATTAACGGTTGCTCCGTTGATAAACAGTTCGTTGCTTTGACAAGCAACCTCGTATAAACTACCAAAATTATTTGATGAATTAGGAACTATAACAAAATTTGTTATATCAGGGGTCATAACATTCATAACATAAGTTGCTAGTTCACTAAAATAAAATGATTGACCAAACTCCCAATTTTGAAGCCCAAAGAAATCTTCAATGGCTATCAATATTCGGCTCTTAAGATCATTGTCACTAGTTGTTCTTGAAGAATTTCTAACCGCTTTAAAAGTTGCCTGTAAATTTATATCTGCATAACTGCCAAATAATACTTTATATTGAACAGGTTGAAAAACAATTTCATCGCTGATAGTTTTTATTGGCTCAAGAGCAGAAGAATAATTTTGTTCAAGTGTTGCACTTGTAGGTGCTAGTGGTTGTGTTCCGCCATTGATTAACCAGTTTCTAAATGCAGTATCATAATCCGCAGTTAACATATAAACATCAATAATATTGCTCTTGCTTGGATCAATTCTACGATCTTCCCCGCTATTATGAACATATTGGAATTTTAATTCGCTTCTTCCTGGATATGCAAAATATTCAGATCGATAAGTCCAAGGTGTTCCAGTTAGTGCTCCGGATGCTGAATAACTTTTTACAACATTAATTGATGGATCATAAAAATAATATAACTGCCCGTCAGCAGGAGGATAGTTTTGCGCATCTGCCTGAGCTTCTGTTTCAGTTGGATATGCTAAAAATTCTCCGCTATCAACCAATGAATATCTTTCTCCACTACTCGATGTTTGAAAATAAACAAATTTATCTCTGTATGAAGTTTGTGTGCTCGTAGTCAGCGGTTGAACAATAACATTAAATGAATCTGGATCAAGAATTTGTCCTGAACTATTATAATCGTAAAAACTTGTTTGGACTTTTTTAGGCTCAACATATCCATCAGGTTCTACAATAGAACTATCAATTTGCCATTGGTAGTCTTTTCCTAATCCTATACTAGTAGAGGTGTTTAAAGAATTAATAGATAGAACATTGATTTTATCTTTAATTACTGTGTTATTGACATAATCATAATTGACAGAGTTAGGATCAATAAAGAATGATGTTTGTTGTTCACTTTCAAAAATATAATTTGTAAGTCTATATCTTACTTTGTAACTATTTCCTGTCCAGGTAAAAGCAATTAACCAACTAGAATCTTTGTTTGAATTATCGTTGTTACCTTGTAATGCAAGACTAAAAGGATTTATCAAATCAATATTTGTATCTTGAATAATGGTCCAAGTTCTAGTATTTTGATCAAATGCAAGACCAAAATTTCTTTGTGTTAGACAAAGACTTACTAATTCATTTTCAAATGTATATGTAAAAGAATTAATAAAAGTAGGAATAACTTCACTAGGAATTGCACCGGACGCAATTACATCTGTTAAAACAATAGGTCCTGCCCCTGTAGCAAGTGCACCACTGCCTGAATTAGAACCATCACCGACTACCTGATAAACTTTGGTCCAAATATAATCTATTGTATTGCTACCTGGATTATTAACTATTGTACCGTTTGGTTTAAAGTATTTTCCGGCGGGCGATACAAACTTAACCAGCGCACCAGCACTAATATATTTTAAATTACTAGAAGTATATGTACCTACGCTCACTGGGCTAATAGAATCTGTAAAATGTCCGCTACTTTGATTAGAATTTTTATTGTCTTGTACCCAGGTTAAATTTAAGTTCTCCAAAGACGGTCTTATATATTCATCAAGATAAAAAGAACGAAGTGCTGGAGATGCAACTACTGGTTCTAAATATGTTTTAATTGCTGAAAATATTTCGTTTTTATTTGTAAATGTAAATTCAAAATTTTGTTCGTTGGTATTTTTATAAAGTATACCATCTGTTGCAAAAATATTTGTGCTACTATATTTGCCTGTCACATCACTTAATTCAAAATATCTACTCAATCCGCTATTGGATCTAGCAATGCTTTTAACTTTAAGAATGTTACTTCCTAAAGTCAACGGAGCAATATTGTAATCTTCAGCAGTTACCATACGGTTTTGTGTATAATACGCCTGAGGAGCTTTACTTTGTATACTAGCATTTGATTCTGTTCCAGCACTATTGCTTACTGTATATTGTAAACCAAATGTCATTGTCAACGAATGAGCTTGTCCTGATTTATTAACATAAGGAACTGTAATCACAATCCCCGACATTTGCTCAGGCTTAACAGTATAGGTTAATCCATTACTTTGTCTATAAAATAAAACAAATTGTCCTTGTGGCAAATTACCAAAACTACCATCTGCAAAATTTAAATCAATTTGATCTTGATCTCTAGAAGTCACACTATAAATGTTTCGTTCAGAAACATTCAAACTATTATAGATAATATTGTTTCCAGTTACAGCAGGAACTTTTGTCCACAAGGTTGAGTAGTTACCGCTAGGGTCTAGTTGCCAAAGCCAAACATCGTTGTCATTTATATTTGTAACATTAACACCAACAATCTCATTGGCAACAGGATTTGTAATAGAAAAATTAGATACTCCAGTTTGTCCTTGTTTAAACTGTACAAAAAATCCAGTGTTAACACTACTAGATCCTTGATTATCGTTTTGATAAATGAAACTAAAAGTATTTTTAGGCTTAGGTGGTTCTTCATATATAGAAGTTTCACCAGACATCGATGATGGAATTATTTCAAAATTCATCGATGTGCCATTAATATTTTTTTGAAATCCAAATGTAGGAATATCTGTGTTACTACTATTAATACGATATTGCTCGGTTAATATTCCATTTATTGTTTGACGATTATACGGCTTTCCAAAACTAAATCCACCTTCCATAGATGAATTTAATACACTAACTATTTGTTCATACCAATTTGCATTAGTAGGATCATCCCACGATACTGTTGTATTAGCTAAATTAACACCTGTAGAATCATAGACATTATCAGTTGTTGAAACTGCTGTTAATTTTAGCAAACCTTGAGCAGGTACATTACGTGTAGGAATATAACTAATCAACTGTGCTAATCTTAAAATACTATCACGACGTTGCGCTGTTTCTAAGAAATTCTCACGTGCATTTAAATCTACACGAAAACTTAAATTTTGTCCAAGAAATGCAATAAGATCAACTAATGCAATATATTCGCTACTATCAATGTAATCATTAAAATCTTCAGGAAAATTTTCTTGAAGATATTGAATCATTATTCTTCTTAATGTTTCAAAATCATAACTTTGAAACTCGGCGTTAGGAAAAGATTGGTATATTTTTTGCCAATCTTCTGCGACAAGTAGTTGTGAATTGGTTGCTGGAATAGTCATATATTTTATTAGTTTATACCATATTTATTGTTAAAATAAACCAGGTACTTTATTGTGTAATTAGTCCTATACTCTGATCAAATGTTAGTTTCATACTTGTTGATTGATTAGTAGCATTAAGCAATAAAGTCAATTCAAGTACATATCCGTTTGGATATTCTGTTAGGTCCATTTGTATAGGAGTTACTCTAGGATCGCTGGTACAAATTTTTGTAATATCAGCTCTTAACGCATCTTGTGTTTGATCAGTTAACGGTTCCATTAACAAATCCCACACACTGCTTCCAAAAGTAGGATTCATAACCCTACTACCTTTTTTTGTATTAAATTGATTTATAATATCTTGTTTGATTAGATCTAAATCGTATAATCTAGATCCGGTATTAGTATCGTCTACTGAACTAAACCCTTTGTAAAAATGAGTTTGTTGAGTAGGTTGCTGATATACCACTGCGGCATTTGTAATTTCTAAATTTTTATAAGGCATAGTGATATTTATCGGAGCATCAAGCTACGAGTGTTCCTCCTGCTTGTTTATAAACTTGTTGAGTAAATGCAACACTCCTAGTGCCTTGCCCTGGATAATTTGCTCCAGGTAAACTTGCCCAGGTTCGTTTATTTTTCTCAACAGCAATTGTAAATCTACCTGCTTTGATATCGTCTAATGAATTATTCTGAGCCAACAATAAGATGCAAGCAGAATCTTGATTGGCAGGATTAAAATTAGATAATCCAAGAATTTTCTTACAAGATTTCCAAGTTGATATTAAGAATTGATATGCTCCTGCCGCACTTGATCTTAGACCATTAGCAACTTGTACAGTTCCAGGATGATCATTAAACTGATAGCAAGGAAGATCAGGGTTATCAATAGCAAAATGTGTGCTTGGAAATTGTGCCTGATATCCTAAAGGTTCTGCGGTTCCTTCACAGGCCCTAATCATCCATAGGAATGCCGCAATGTTATCTTGTTCCGTGTTACCAGTAGGTGTTGGAGGAGTACCTGTTACTGCTGGATTTCTATTATATACTCCTGATATACTAGCCTTTAGTCCTCCTGAAATTTGAGACAACGGACCACCAGATAATTGTAAATCTAAATTACTGGAACTATACTGAGTTGGATTAATGTTTTCGTGTTGATCGTATGGTTCGTGTGTAGGTACCCTTGGAAGTATAGTAACAAGATCTGTGGCTTTAAATTTTGTACCATTTCCCCAGGTACCAAATTGTCTATTAGGTAGTGTATGCCTTGCTAACACAGATGTTTGATCAGGTGCTGAAGGTGTCGTAGCAGTTGCCGCAGTTGGTCCATTCATATGTATTTCTGCGGCTGTTTCAAAATAACTACCCCCGGCATTGACATTAAAGTTTCCTAGAGATTGTTGATACATTATACCATCTGAAATTAAATGTACTTCATTTGCACTTCCAATTTTTACAGACGTAGATCCATTAATATTAATATCACTTTCTGATCCAATATCAACATCATTGTTTGCGTATACATTTATTTGTCCACTAGATTGTATATATGCATCATCGTCAGAAATTATGTGTAGCTCGGAAGCACTTTCCAATTGCACTCCTTGACGTGCTACCATATTAAGATTACGTCCTGCTTCGATATTAAAATCTCGATCAGCTCTCATATTGATATCACTTTCGCTATGAATAGAAATTGCATCAGCGGAATAGATATCTATTTTACCTTGGCTTGTTAGTTCAATCCAAGCAGTTCCTGCGGCATTTGCAATATAAATCAAATCTTGACTATTGTGCATTAATAGTTGATGCCCCGTTCTAGTCCTTAATCTAACCAATTCGTTTTGGCCGTTTACATCTCCATCATCCATAACAAATGTAGTTCCACCTAGACGAGAAACTAATCCTTGTCTATTACCTTCGTAGCCAATTTTTCCTTTTTTGCCGTTTGGATCTAATGGACCCGGTGTTGAAATACCAAATACACCACTAGGTACTTCTCTTCGAGCACTACTAGATGTAACACCCCTAACTGTATCCAATAACAACCCCTGTGCCAATAATCTATCAGCAAAAGGATGAACAGGTTTAGGAATTTTATCAATAGATGGACTATTGAGTTTTTGTGTACCTTTTAAAAATTCTGCAACAGGAACATTGGTTGTTCCATATTTGTCTAACTGTTCTTGTGTCATTGCAGACATCTTACTGGCTGCAATACCAGGTACCATTTGATTTTGAAATGCATCAGGAACACATCCTATCCAGTATCCTTGATTAGGATCTCCGTCTAAGAAAATAACCAATACTCGTGTACCTACATCTGGTGGCACCATCCACATACCATAAGATTTTTGCACATCTTGAAAATTACTACTGTCATTTCCTTCAAATCTTATAGATGTAACTCCATAGAATGGACTAAGATATTGTACTGTGTAAGTTGCTGGTTGAAAACTAACTGATCCGGGGATACCTTTTGTTAGCGCAACTTCGAGGGCACCCATATATGTAGGATCTAAATGATTGGTTATTTCAGCTAGATATGGCCCAGATGATGGTAATTTGGCCTTGCCTCTATATTCTGTTTTTAACACTTATTACCTCATTATAAAATTATTGTACTGTTGGCGGATTAGGAGCAACTGTTTTAGGAGATACCGGAGGTAAGTCTTTTACCTTGTTAATATCAGACGGCATTATTACTCCTTGATCTTCCTCTGCTGTTATATCTACATTAGAAGGAACTAATCTAGAATAAGTAGCCAACGATGCAATATCTTTGGGAGACAGCGTTAATAACTGTTGTGGAGTTAATCCTAATTTTCCAGATACCAAAGATATCGCACTACCTATACCATTTTGTGCATTTGTTATCGATTGTGTAGCCTGTGCTAATGCTTGCCCCGGAACAGCTAATACGCTACCCACTGCATTTGCTACTCCTGCAACTGCACCTGTAACTGCACTTACTACGTTTGCTTCCACAGAAGCAATACTAGCAACAGCATTGTTGATTCCTTGTATAGCATTCATTAAAGATGTTTGTCGTCTGTTTAACGGAACTGCTTTACTAGCATCGGGTGTTGTAACTGTCAAAGGATTTATTCTCTTAGTGAATACGCTTTCTGTAGAGTCTTCTGGACCTTTGATGTCATTGTTAGTTCCAACAAGTCTTGCAACTTCAAGATGCTGTTTAAATACACCATCTTTAAACACCGACCTTACACGGTTAACCATATAAATTCCTGAAAAAGAAAGTTTCTTAGATTCAAAATTTAATCTTCCTCCTTCATCTAAAGGATTAATATCTATAGGATTTTTAAAATTTAAATTTATTAACACTTGTCCATAATTTGTGTCTGCTTCTCCATCCACAGTTTCACCTTTGCGAGACATTTTTGGATCATAATTACCAATTCCACCTGTAACAAGATAAAAAGGATCTCCTATAATTTCAAGATCTCCCTTTAGCATATTATATTGAGCATTTGTAATTAGAGACCTAAATGCATTTTTAGCCAAAATTGACCAAGGATCGATAGCAGGTGGCCCAGCATTTCCATCTGTAGCATTTAAATTACTAGCAGTATCTGTAAATTTTATCAAAGGAATACCTAATTCTGCATTTAAAGAATTTTGTATACTTCTCATATCCAACTTAGGATCATTTTCTTCAGTTCTTCCAGCACTGTCTCTTGCAGAAACTCCTTCATTATTACCCAATGATTTTGGTAACGCTTCGTAGAACATTGTATCAAAATTAAGTTTAAAATTTAATACATCTGTATTTTTTCCAGAATAGATATAATTGTAAGTTCGTAGTGCTAGAGGTTGAGTTTTAGCAGGATCAACTGTCATACCCATATATCCAGGAATTTGTGTTAGATGAACTTTGTACGGAGTAACAACATAGGTTATTGTTTGAGACGGACGTCCTAATGTAGCATCCATCTCTCCTATTTTAATCTTTGTATTAATTTTCCAAAAACTGACCATATTTTCTTGATCTATATGGTCGCCTAAATTTGATACTATTTCTCTAAAGTACTCACTATCTCTGATCACAGAAGAAATAATTGCGTGAATATTAGCACCGTTGGCAAATGTAATAGCGGAATTATTTGGTTCATACTTATAATTAACCGGGTCTGCTGTCATTTGTTCAACAGTCGGCTGTTGATTATAAAGTGTAGATCTTGGGTCAGTGTATGCATTATTACGAGGATCTAATTTATAACCAGTTGGTTTATCAGTGGTTCCGGGGTCTGGAAAAGAATATACCTGACGTTTTCTAAATAATTTTGTAATTTCGTATCCAGCTATTGGATTATCTTTACTATAATCAATTTCTCCTGTTTCTTCATCTACCGTGGGAAATTTTATTTCAAATGTATCACTATTAATAGTTGGATTATTATCTTTTTTGTATATGGTGTCTTCATTTTCTTGTTGTTTAGAACGCACAGTCATTAAATTTTCTAAAACTTCCTTAACAGTTCTTCCAACCATTTTAACAGGTGCTTTTAATTGATTATATTCTCCTAATGCAAATTGATTAACCGGCACTCCTTGACATCTATATCTTGTACCAGATTCGGATACATCAACTTCTACTTTTTTAAATACGAAAGGAATATATCTACTACTTTTTTCTACAAATTCTGGTTTAGGAATATTATCTTTGTCATTATATCCTATAAATTCAATTTTTAGTAAAAATGAAGCACCCATATATGTTAGATATCCTGCGGCCACTGCGGCAGTATGTAATGCTTCTATAAACCCACTAATACTGTATGGCTCAAATACATCAAATGATATTCCTGTTACAAATGTAGTATTACTTGCTTCCGAAAATGCCATTGTTGTAATTAGCTCTACATTATCGATATACATATCAAATCTACCTGGACTATTTTGATTAAAATTATCCAGTGCTGCCTGTATACCTTGTGCGGCTCGAGCCTGTGTTCCATTACTGTTAGAAACAGTTGTAGAACTATACGGAGTAGAAGTACTACTTTGTGTAGTTTTCATAGCATAATCAGATCCTTTACCGCCAGATTTTAAAATAACTAAATCCAACTCTCCATTTCTATATGACAATGGATCATTTGCTTTTCCTTTATCTAAACCAGCCAAGGTAAATTTGTAAGTGTATGATCTATATTGATTTAATACATTTTCAGAAGTAACATTATTAACATCTAACGTAGAATTAATAGTCGTGCCTGTGGTAGCATTACTTTGCTTGTTAGGTGTTTTGTTTTCTATGTTAGATGATGTTGCCATCTTATATTCCCAAAGATGATTTTAAAGTACTTAATTTAGGAAGGCGGATGCTTAAACCTGCTGTAAAATCATAGACAGGATCTTTAATTATACTAACATTTCGTACAGCGAATACCCACCATAGATTAGAATCTTGATACAGATCATAGGCTAATAAATCAGGACGATATTCGTAGTCTTTGGTGATTACAAAAGTTAGATCATCAGTCTGTGCAGGAATATTTGAAAATGACATTACATCAAGATATCCGCTGGTAATTGGTGTAGAAAAATAAGGACTGGTTCTTAGGTATGTAGCAGACATTATAGGTATCCTTTGGGATTATCTTTACTGTTAAAATCACCATTAAGCCATCCTGTAACTGAAAAATCTTGCAATTCTTTTCTACTATAAACAGGAGCACAGGTAATACTCACAGTCGAAGATACCGGCACAGATGCCTGCCCGTAGAATGGATCGTCAACATTTTTTCCTAGTGTGAAATAATCTACACTATCAGGCAAATCTATTCTGTAACTTGTGATAACAATTGGAACATTACCTAACATAAATGCACCATATCCATATAATCTGCAAACAGGAGGAGGTGCACCAGCATCACTGTCGTTGCCAAATCTCATTTTTGTCAATGCTTTAAGCAGATGTACTGTAGACAAATATGTTTGTGCATCTTGTGCATTTTGTACTGTAAACTTTCCAGAAATATTCAACACACCAACCTGACTATGTTGATAGAAAAACTGTGTATAGTTTCCGTGTGTGGGATTCAACGACGAATAATCAGCTCTGACATCATAGGTTATTTGAGGAGTATAAGGAAATATAATTCCATCTAACTGATCAATATCTCCTCGAGCACCGCCCCTGGTTCTCCAAGTAATATAATCCGAAGGTACTATAATTCTTACTCGAAGATCTTGTTTCCTAACACTACCTTGCGCACTTCGTATGTTAAATGCTGCCGGTTTATTAGCTTGCGGTTGGGCACCCGGAATGTTTACTGCCATTCTGGATGCAGTAACATCTGAATTATTACCTGCAACCTGCAATGAATTTTGAACGGCTGGATTATTAAGTAAATCTTGTGCTGACATATTTGTTCCTTATATTGCTATTTAACCAATAAATAAACTGCTAATTTAATACTGTGGTTGACACACAACAGATTTGTGTTATACTCAAATATAAGGAAAATAATAAAAAGATGACTCCAATATTCACCACAAGGAAAGTAAAATACTTAAACAATAGAGATTTATTAGCAGAGATACATAAAAGTAAATGCTCATATTCAAGTTTTACCAAACCCGAATATCAGCAATACGATATTATTCTACCCAATCTTGACAAAGTAAACATTAGAACAATTGCCGAAGCTAAACGCAATCGTGCAAAGAGACTAGGAATTTACGCATTTTCTGCGGCTCGGCTGTCAGGAGATAAAAAAATTAAATTATCTGAATGTACTCCTGATTATAAAACCATAGATAAAAAAGATATTATAATCCGAATAATGACATTTGATCATATTCCATTATCACCAGGTCGTAAAAAAACATTAAAAATTACGGCAGATAGTCATGACAAAGTAAATTTTCCACCGTATCAACATTGGAAATTCGACGATCAGGACGAGTTAGTCTGCGTTGGAAAAAGCCATTGGAAAGGACCTGTAGATACTGGGCATTTTAGTAAAGATCACGGACGTATCACAGAAAATCTTGGTAAAATGTTTATCAAATTATCAGAGCGTTATGCACAGCGTAGCAACTGGCGCGGATACACTTATGTTGACGAAATGAAAGGTCAAGCTATCCTACAGTTAAGTCAAATTGGACTACAGTTTGATGAGTCTAAATCCGAAAATCCGTTTGCTTATTATACAGCCGCTGTTACCAACAGTTTTACAAGAATTTTAAATCTTGAAAAGAAAAGCCAAAATATTCGAGACGACTTGTTAGAAGAGGCAGGATTAACTCCTAGTTCTACCAGACAACATTCACACGAGTACGCAGAAGAAACTGCAAGGCAAGCAGAACTTTATAAAAATATGCGTATGCCAAAAAGTGAAGATGTACCAGAGGACGAAGAAGGTATAGAAGAGGACGAAACAGAGACTTGACTTTATTCACTGTGCCTGTTAAACTTTTTAAATAAAAGCGATTTTCAACGGCAGACAGGTCAATGGGCTAATACCGTATTAGAAAAATCAAAAAACGGAGAATTTTATAATGGTTATAAAGCTAGGGAAGTTTAATGGGATTATTTAAGAAAGTTGCTGTCTTTACAGATCTTCATGTAGGACTTAAATCTAATAGTTCTGTACATCTTCGAGATTGTGAAGAATTTGTAGATTGGTTTATCGAAGAAGCTGAAAAAAATAATTGCGAAACCTGTATCTTTATGGGAGACTGGTCACATAATAGAAATAGTTTGAATCTTTTTACTTTAGATTCTAGTTTAAGATGCTTAGAAAAATTAGGTTCTTCTTTTGAACAGTTCTTTTGGTTTCCTGGCAACCACGATTTGTTTTACAAAGACAAGCGCGACATTCATTCATCGGCGTTTGGTCGTCACATTCCAGGAGTTACTGTTGTAGATGGTATTACAACTCTTGATGATGTTACCCTTGTTCCGTGGTTAGTTGGGGATGAGTGGAAGACTATGAAGGATATAAAAAGCAAATATGTATTCGGACATTTTGAATTGCCTCACTTCTTTATGAATGCTATGGTACAAATGCCCGATCACGGTGAGCTTACATCTGATGTTTTTAAAGGCCCAGATTATGTATTCAGCGGACACTTTCATAAAAGACAGCAACAAGAACATATTATCTATATAGGAAACGCTTTTCCACATAATTTTGCTGATGCGTGGGACGATGATCGTGGAATGATGATATTAGAGTGGGGTGGTAAGCCAGAGTTTATTAATTGGCCAGATTGCCCTAAGTATAGAACTATTAAGTTGAGCGAACTAATCGATCGTCAGGCAGAATTAATGAAAAGTAAAATGTACTTTAGAGTTAATTTAGACATCGACATTAGTTTCGAAGAAGCAAATTTTATCAAAGAAGAGTTTACTAAAAATTACGATATTAGAGAAATAGGACTACAACAAGACAAAGTTAATCTAGAAGGTTCTACCAGCGATACTCTAGATACTTTGTTTGAAAGTGTTGACCAGATTGTCACAGAACAATTGGTTAATATAGATTCAACACAATTTGAAAAATCAACTCTACTAGAAATATATAATAATCTATAATGTTTAAAATTAAAAATATCACTGTTAAAAATTTTATGAGCGTAGGTAATCAAACCCAGGCTGTAGATTTTGCCAAAGAACATCTTACTCTTGTACTAGGTGAGAATGTAGATTTAGGTGGTGACGATACCGGGTCTCGTAATGGCACAGGAAAAACAACTATTATCAATGCGTTGAGTTATGCAGTATATGGGCAAGCACTTACTAATATACGTAAAGAAAATTTAATCAATAAGACCAACGGAAAAGGTATGTTGGTTACAGTCGAATTTGAAAAAAATGGCTATAATTATCGTATTGAAAGAGGTCGTAAGCCGAATATTCTTAAGTTATATGTAAATGATCAAGAGTTAAAATCTGACGAAATTGAAGATGATGCTCAGGGCGATAGTAGAGAAACACAAAAAGCAATTGATCAAATGCTAGAATTAAGCCATACAATGTTTAAACATTTAGTAGCTCTTAATACATATACAGAACCTTTCTTGTCAATGAAGGCCGCAGATCAACGAGAAATCATTGAACAATTATTAGGTATAACTCAATTAAGCGAAAAAGCTGAAAATTTAAAGTTGGCTATTAAAGAATCGAAAGATCAAATACAGGCAGAAACATTAAGAATTGAAGCAATTAAAAAAGCCAATGAAAATGTGCAAAAAAGTATCGATAGCCTAGGAATTAAAAGTTCTGTTTGGGATTCTAAGAAAGATCAAGACATTGAATCTTTGGGTAAAGCAATAATGAAACTTGAAAGTGTTGATATCGAAGCTGAATTGCTGGCTCACCAAGCACTAAAAGTTTGGGAAGATAATGATAATGAACTAAGAAACCTTAATAAACAAAAGGCAACATTAGAAAGTGCATTATCTCAGGCCAATAAATCAGTGACCAAGTATACCAATGAGCTAGGAAAACTTGTTGATAAAACTTGTCCAGCTTGCGAGCAAGCACTTCACGATCACAAACACGAAGAAATGTCGTCAATTGCTCAACAACATTTAGACGAAGCACAAATTTATGCTACTAAAGTAGGCAATGACCTACAAAAAATCAGCGACGAACTTGAAAAAATAGGTGATCAGCCACATAAACCGCAGACATTTTATGATACCGAAGCTGAAGCATTGGGTCATAAAAATAATGTTGCTAGTTTAGAAAAAGAACTTATTACAAAAATTGACGAAGCCAATCCATATCAAGAGCAAATAGAAGAATTAAAGAATACTGCTATTCAAGAAATTACTTGGGATCATATTAATACAACAACTAGATTGAAAGACCATCAAGAATTTTTATATAAACTACTAACAAACAAAGATAGTTTTATAAGGAAAAAGATTATTGATCAAAATTTAACCTATTTGAATAAACGATTAAGTCATTATATTGATGCATTAGGATTACCACATAAGGTGTTATTCCAAAATGATCTTAGTGTAGAAATTACCCAGTTAGGGCAAGACTTAGATTTTGATAATTTATCACGCGGCGAGCGCAATCGATTAATCTTAAGTCTAAGTTTTGCTTTCCGAGATGTTTGGGAAGGATTGTATCAAAATATAAACTTACTATTCATCGATGAATTAGTAGACTCTGGTATGGATAGTGCGGGTGTTGAAAGTGCATTAGCTGTTTTAAAGAAAATGGCCAGAGAACGAAATAAAAATATATATCTTATTAGTCATAAAGACGAGCTAGTAAGTCGAGTTAATAATGTACTTAGAGTTGTAAAAGAAAACGGATTTACCAATTATAGCAACGATATTGATTATGTCGAATAAGTACTTAGATCGTTATAAAGAACTATATTCAGAATATATAGAACGTGCAGTTAATTTGCATAACTACCATAAAAGTTTTATATCTGTGGCCAGTTATGATATAGGTCTACAGGTACGTAAGCAATTAAGAGCAATGGTGTCTCTTGAAAAAGAAATGTTAAAAATTTCTCGACTTGCATATCAAGAACGATTGAGACTAGTTCGAGAACAAAGACGAGAAGAAAAGGCTTATAAAAAAGCCAACCCTCAAAAAAGAGGGCCTAAACCGAAAGGTACAAAAAATATTTAAGGCATTTAGTAATCAATGGAATGGACTTACCAAGGACAAATAGTTGAAGAATTACCAGAAGATTGTGTAGGATTTGTTTACATTATTACTAACTTAACCAATGACAGAAAATACATAGGCAAAAAATTAGCAAAATTCTCTAAAACCACTTATAAAACTATAAAATTAAAAAACGGTACAAAGAAAAAGAAGAAAATTCGTAGCAAAATAGATAGTGACTGGAAAGACTACTTCGGTAGTAGTCCCGAACTAACTAAAGATGTTACACTAATAGGCAAAGACAATTTTAGTAGAGAGATATTATATTACTGTAAAAGTAAAGCAGAATGTAGTTACATTGAGGCCCGTGAACAATTCGACCGCAAAGTATTAGAATCTACAGACTACTATAATGGACAAATATCAGTCCGTGTACATGGCTCGCACATAATCAAGAAAACATTAGGCTCATAAGCGGTATCAGCAAGCATCAGCTAATTTCGGATGCCCTAGACCTGGATCTTGGATCACAGGGACGGAAACCTCTCGCCGCTAAGAGTACTCAACTAGTATCCTTGACAGGACCAAGATCACAAATTCGCCGTGGTTTAGTTGTTTGAATAATAGAAAAAGGCAAAAAAGGAAGGGAGAAAAACCCTGGGTTTACCTATATGTTAGTGTATATAGTTAAACTGCCGTTGAATGAAGACGGAGCTCGTGGTACCGGTCAACCGCCACTGTAACTGCTCTAACACTAAGTGACTGTTCGAACTCGGATAATGTCATTTTTGCCCTTGAGCGGGCGAAGTGTGACCAAGGAATCTGGATAATACTTAAACTACTTCGTAGTAATCAACATTAAATAAGTTGCTTTGAGCGATAGCGATAAAGCAAGTGAACGTAGTTCACTTTAAGTATATAAATAAAAATATATCACTTTGGGACTTCCTGTATGAAAATCAATGAATTAATTATTATCGAACAAAATCAAGTAAATGAGCTAAATCTAGCAGGCGTAGGTAATGCCTTGAAAGCTGGAGCAAGTGCTTTAGGACGAGGCGCTCAAAGTGTTAGCAATGTTGTACAAAAAGGGGCGGCTAATGCGGCTCAGAATATTCCCGCTATTACTAACTATGCAGGACAATTAGCAAAGAAAGTTCAACCAGGATTAAGTAATGTTGCCACAGCTACTGGTGATTTAGCCAAAAATGTAGGTACTGGACTTAAAGGTGTAGGACAGGGTATAGGCAGTGTTGGTCAAGGTATAGGTGCAGGGTTACGTGGAGTAGGTGATGTTGCTTCCTCAGCAGTAGGTGCAGTTACAAGTCCATTGGGTGCATTAGCAGGCGGACTTAAACGTGGGTACGATACAGCTAGAGCAGGTCAATCATTCTCAACAGCAGGAGGCGGTGCAGGTGCTCCTGCTGTTTCTCACGCAGGATCTTCAAACGATCAAGAAGTTGATCAATTAAAAGCAGCAATCCAGGCAATGGATCAACGTTTAAGAAACAAAGGTATTTAAAAGAACGGTAAGCCCGATTCTTTGGTTGTTTCTAAATTTTCTTTTATTAAATCGGAGACTATATTCCTGTCTCCTATATCCATTCCAAATGCTTGTTCTATACTAACAGAACCGCGCATAAACCAAGCTAACTTATAGATATCTTTTCTTAAGGCTTTTGACTCATTGTCAATTTTTTTAATTTCTTCTTCAATTTCTGACAAAGATAATGTCAAAAGCCTCATCCGAAAAAATCAGAATCGTTGAAATTAATAGGAATGCTGTAGGTAGCAGGTGCGCCTTGCTCTTGTTGTTCTGGAGAAGTTGAAAATTCTAAAGGTTTAAGATCATTGTGATTTTTCATTTCGTTGAGATGTTTTTGTACCTGTTCAAAAATATCCTTGTCAGCATTGGCAACAAATTCTTTGATATATTTTTTATCGGTGACTTCGGAATCAGCAGTTATAACTTTATACACACTTTCAGATAATAAATCAATAGTTACTTTGGTTAAATTATTAAAGCTGGTATTAAACATTTCTAATTTTTTATCATCAGGTATATTATTGTCGTTGACCATATTAAGTATTCTAGTTGTTTCAAAACTCTTTATACTAGTTTGAGTCATATGCTTATATGTTAACGGACGTACACAAATAATAAATTCAGGATTAATAACAACTTGGTCAATCCAATAGTTATTTCGTTGTTGTTCTAATAACATTCCTAGATCTAAGTCATATTCTACTTCTTCATTTATAACAGGAATTTTATGTGTGAATGGCATTTTAGTACCATATGTTGCTAGTCTAATCGCTATTAAAATTGTATCTAAATCTATAGTAGGACAGTCCCAGGCATTCTTAATAGCAGGAATACAACTTTGTATAACATCTACAACAGCCTGCCCGTTCATTAGTGCATCAGGTGTTTTAAACAACAACTCATCTCTTGCAGTCATTGAAAACACAGGTAATTCTCCTGATTCAGGCATTACAATACTACCCGTAGTCCAGTATTGACCTTGACTAGGTAATGTGATATAAATTTTTGGTTGGCGCATATAATTGGCCAATGGGTTATTACGAGGAATTCCTGAAACGGTCTGCATATTTTTTCTCCGATAAATAAACTATAAATGAATAGACGTACTATTTATCTATGTATTTAATGGTGGTTTTTAATCTATGAACGGTGCAACCGAAGCAACACTAGCAGAATTATTAGCAGTAGCTCAGGCTATGAATGCTAATTTACTGACTTTACAACGTCTAATGAGTAAGTTTACTCCTGGAACGGGAGGAGGATCTAGTGGATCAACTGGAGGCTCATCTAGTGGATTACCAGGGCCTGTAGGTATAATGTTTAAAGCACTCCAGGGCGCAGGTAATTTACTTTCTGAACTTTTTTCAACATTGGGAAATATAATCGGAAGTACAATTGGCCAGTTTGTAAATCTTGGGTCTAAACTATATGATTTTTCAAAGATGGCCGCAGAGGGCAAAGCTAAATTCAGTGATTTCTTTGAAGTATTCAATCAACTTCCTCTAGGAGTAGGAACACTAGCACAGTTATTTGCTGACATGATTAAATATCAAGAACTATTATTAGATGTATACCATAACTTAACTGAATCTGGTGCTAGCTTTGCCGGAAGTTTGGACGATATTCGAGCAATGGCCGCAAGGTCATATTTGTCATTGGATGAATTTCAATCTGTTGTTAGTAAAAATTCTGAAGTATTTGCATCAGCAGGATTAAATGTACAGGCAGGTATTAACAAATTTGTCGATGCTAATGCAAAATTAATAGGCCCGGATAGTCGATATCAAAACATAATTTTTGGAATGGGTTATACTGCTCAACAAGCATCTGAAATGCTAGCAGGAATGATGAAAGCCCAAGGCGTATTAGGTAAACAAAATGCGGCCACCACAGATCAACTGGTTAAGTTAACTGTTGATTATATGACTAACTTAGATGAACTCAGTAAAATTACAGGTAAACGTAGAGACCAAATTGATGCTGAAGTTCGTAAGGCCGAAGATGATCAGGTTTGGCAATTATATCTCGATAGTTTAAGTCCAGAAAAAGCTGGAGAAGTTAGAGAAGCGTTAGCCTCTGCGGCAGCAGTTGGAGGAAAAGACTTAGTTGATGTAGTAAAAAATCAAGTCAGAGGAATTGATACTCCATTAAATGAAGCTTCGACTAAAATTGCAATTGCTACCGGCGGAATGAGTATAGAAATAGGTGCTCAGATTAGATCAATACTTGCATCTACTGCGTCATCTGCTGATAAGAGTAAACAAATTACTTCTATATTAGGTAACACAGCAGTAGCATCTGTAAAATTTGCCGATCAATTAGGTCTAGCAGGACAAACAATACAAGGTGAAATGCTACCTCAGGCACTAATACAATCTGGAAGAAATATAATTCACGGTAGTAAGACTGTTGAAAAATCACTAGAAGAAACAGCATTAGATCAGTTAAAATCTGCAAATAGTTATGCGGCAAATTTAGGAGTTACTGAACAAGGAATCAAAATATTAGGCATGAGCATGATGAATTTAGTTTACAAAGCTATTCAACCATTAATGCCAACTATTTTAAATATCGGTTTAGCAATGGTAGAATTTATTAGTACAAATTTAAGAGAAGGATCTCCGTTGTATGTTGCAGTTACTAATGTGGTAGATTGGCTTAGTAAATCTGTGGATATTATCAAAGCGGCCTTTGGTCCAAATCAAGATTGGAAGGCTGCTATTTTTGCTACAATTGATCGAATCGGTTCAGGATTATCCGAAGTTTGGAAGTTAGTAAAACCTGCATTTACTCAAATGTGGGAAGAAGTAAAACCTACTTTAATTAGTACATTTGAAAAAATTGTTGATTTTATAACTCCATATCTAAAGAAAGCCCTTGAGGTTGCTATTGATTCTATCAGTGATTGGATCTATGAAAAAACTGGAGTTGGAGAAAGTCAACAACAAAGAATGTTAAGACAAGCTACAGAACAGACACAACAATATCAAAATTGGCTTGATCAACAAAAGCAACGATTAGGAGGCCACGGATTACAAGAGTTGGGAATAGCAGGTTGGGTAGATAGGAGCAAAACATCGTTATTTGAACAATATCAATCTGATAGAACTGTAAATCCAGAAGATGCCCTAAAATATGGTCGCGGCAGAAGACACAGCGGTACAATCGGAATGACAGGAAGTTGGTGGGAAAAATCAGATGCAACATTAAATGTTGCCGAAGGTGAATCTGTAATTACTCCTAGCCAAATGGCACAAATTATAGATACTGCAAGTCAGTCTGGCCTTTCACAATCATTACAACAGTTAAATACTATTAACTTGCAGATATTAGCACAACTAAAACAGACTGCAGAAAATACCAAAAGAACCTATGATGCTACTAGAGCACTAGGTGGTAATTTATTTGAAATGGCATAATAATATGAGTTGGAAACGTTATTTTACCCCAGTGAATACATCAGGCAAACTAAGTCCTGTTAGCGGAGCAATGGTCGGAGGTGGCGGTGGTGGGCAATTAAGTAGAACCAACTATTCTAGCTATTTGCCAGATGTTTATTCAGGTCACCCTAACCGTTTAGAGAGATATGGTCAGTACGACACCATGGATTGGGACAGCGAAGTTAATGCGGCATTAGATATTTTAGCTGAATTTTGCACACAATCTAACGATGAAAACGGAACTCCATTTAATGTATTCTTTAAAGAACAAGCAACTTCTACTGAAATTAAAATTATTAAAAAATATCTACAACAGTGGACAAAATTAAACAAGTTTGATAAACGTATATTTAAAATTGTACGTAATGCATTTAAGTATGGTGATGTATTTTTTGTCCGTGATCCAGAAACACAGGCCTGGATGTATGTAGATCCACAAAAAGTAGACAAGATTATTGTTAACGAAAGTGAAGGTAAAAAGCCTGAACAGTATGTTATCCGTGATTTTAATCCTAATTTAGAAACACTTTCTACAACAGCTATTAATCCCAGCAATCAACAAGGCGGTGGTAGCACATTCGGCGGTGGATACGGAACTGGTCAAGGTGGCGCAGGTGGATCACGAGGTATGGTTGGATCATTTCCTACCAATGCTAATTCAAGCAGATTCAGTCAAGCTCAAAATCAATATACAATTGATGCTAGACACGTTATTCATATTAGTATGAGCGAGGGACTAGATAATAATTTTCCATTTGGAAATAGCTTGATGGAAAGTATTTTTAAAGTTTTTAAACAAAAAGAATTACTAGAAGACGCTATTATTATCTATCGTGTACAACGTGCACCAGAGCGCAGAGTGTTCTATATTGATGTAGGTAATATGCCAAGTCACTTGGCTATGAGTTTTGTAGAACGTGTTAAAAACGAAGTTAATCAACGTAGAATTCCTAGTTCAACGGGCGGAAGTCAAAGTGTTGTAGATACAAGTTATAATCCATTATCTATTAACGAAGATTACTTTTTCCCACAAACCGCAGAAGGTAGGGGAAGTAAAGTTGAAATTTTACCAGGCGGAACAAATTTAGGAGAAATCGATGACCTTAAGTACTTTACTAATAAACTCTTTAGAGCTCTTAGGATCCCTAGCAGTTATCTTCCTACTGGGTCAGATGATGGAGGAAGCAACTTTAATGACGGACGAGTCGGGACAGCCTATATACAAGAACTCCGATTCAACAAATACTGCGAACGACTTCAAAGTTTAATGCACGATGAGTTTGATACAGAATTTAAAGTGTATCTACATACTAAAGGCATTAATATTGATGGTAATATTTTTGATATTAGATTTAATCCTCCACAAAACTTTGCAAGTTATCGTCAGGCAGAAATGGATACTGCTCGTGTAAACACATTTGCTGCCATGGTAGCTATTCCATTTGTAAGCAAACGTTTTGCATTGAAACGATTCTTAGGTCTTAGTGCAGAAGAGATTGCAGAAAATGAAAAAATGTGGAGAGATGAAAACATTGACAGCGAAGCACATACATCTGCAAGTGCTGAATTACGTGGTGCTGGCATTACTGCAAATAACATTAACGGTGATTTAGGAGCATTAGATTCTAATGCACCACCTGCTCCTTTAGAAGGTGAAGAAGAACCAATAGCTGGAGAAATTCCAGGCGGTGATCAAACGCCTCCAACTGCTTGATAATCTATAAATAGTTGTATTATGATACTAAAAGAATTTATGTACTTTAATCGGAATCACGCAGATCCGCAAGAAAACAATCGTTATCTTAGTCAAAATGATACTGGTGTTTTAAAGAATGGTGATCTAAGAAAGATGCGTTTAACACTACGTATGTTAAATGATATACGTCTTGCAAGTGAAGCACACGATAAAGAACACAACGAAGAATTAGGTTTAGTACGTAAAATGTACGCCGCTCCTCCACCAGGAGTAGCCGTATGATAACTGATAGTTTAACTTTTTTTGCTAAAAACTAAATATTTTAGACAGAAAAGTTAAAAAACCAGATTAAAATCTGCGTCATTACGGTCAAAACGGCTCGTTTTAGGCCTATTTCGTGCATATATTTCTCCAACCTAGTAAATACAACACAGCCTTGCCGCAACCATATTAAGGAGAATAAAGCAATGTCTACCAAATTTGAACAATTGTTAGACTATCTCGTAAACGAAGAGATGGAAAAAGCCAACGAGCTTTTCCATGAAATCGTTGTTGAGAAGTCAAGAAATATCTATGAAAATCTTATCTCAGAAGAGGAAGATGAAGAAGCCGATGAAAGTCGTGAAGAAGACGACGAAGAAATGGACGAGTCTATGGAAGACGATGAAAAAATGGACGAGTCTATGGAAGACGACGAAGAAATGGACGAAAGCCATGAAGAGCTAGAAGACAGCTACAAAATGGACGACGAAAGTGAAGAACACGATTTTGCCGCAGGTGATGCAACAGACGATTTTGGTGCTGATGTTATGTCCGGCGACGACGAAGAAGGACATGAGTCAGAAGAAGATAGCGCAATCTATGATATCAAGAATGCTATTGCTGATCTAGAAGCTGCCTTTGCAGAATTAGAACAAGCTCAGGGTAGTGAAGAAGCCGATATGGGCATCGAACACGATCACGATTTTGATGACGAAGAAGAAACAGACGAAATGATGGGCACAATGGAAAGCCGTCGTATGACACGTGAGTATGTTGAAAAAGTTGGAAACGACTGGGACAAAAATGCTCAAAAGACACAAGGTCAATACGCAGGTGCTAACACTGGCGAATCATTACCATCACCTACAGAAGGTAAAAGTCCAGTAAGTTCTGGAAAAGGTAAGCCAACAACTGGTGCTAATGCTAATAACGTAGCACAAGGTGACGGTGAAGACGGTCAACACAATGTTGGTACAACACCAAACAAAGTAAACAACGGTATTACTCCTGAGAAATCAGAGCAATACACTGGCAAAGATTGGGAAGCCAATAGCAAACCAGGCGGTACTGCTGGTGTTAAAAACCTAAAGAAAGTTGGTGCAGGTTATCCTGGTAACAATAAGACTCCAGGTCCAGTAGGTTCTGGTACAGGCGACAAAGCAGGACAAACATCTGTTAGTTCTAGCAAGCCTTTCTTGAAAAAACTATAATTAGAGAAGCAGGATGCATCAAATAAGTTATCTACGCGAACACCTAAGTTTTGATCAGGCTGGAGTTATACTCGAGTCTGATGACAAAGATGGCAAAAGTCTTTACCTAAAAGGAATTGCTATTCAAGGTGGTATCCGTAATGCTAATCAACGTGTATATCCGGTTGATGAAATTGAACGTGCAGTTAAAACACTAAACGATCAAATTCAAAACGGCTATAGCGTTCTTGGTGAAGTTGATCATCCTGATGATTTAAAAGTAAATTTGGACCGTGTATCCCATATGATCACTCAAATGTGGATGGAAGGTCCTAATGGATATGGAAAGATGAAAATCCTTCCTACTCCGATGGGTAACTTAGTACGTACTATGCTCGAAAGCGGTGTAAAACTTGGCGTAAGTTCTCGTGGTAGCGGCAATGTTAATGACATGAACGGCCATGTATCTGACTTCGAAATTATTACTGTAGACGTAGTTGCTCAACCCAGTGCGCCCGGAGCTTATCCTACACCTGTTTACGAACATTTAATGAATGCTCGTGGCGGTGCAAGAGCATTCCGTGTTGCGCAAGAAGTAAAAGAAGATCCAAAGGCCCAGAAATACTTGCAAGAAAGTCTCTTGCAAATTATTAAAGGTCTAAAATAAGCCCGAGGAGAAATAAATGTTGGACGCATTCAAACAGTTAGTGGAGTCAGGTGTAATGACAGCAGAGACACAACAAGTTGTCGAAGCCGCTCTTGCTACTAAACTTCAAGAAACACGCGACCAAGTTACCGCAGAACTTCGTGAAGAATTTGCACAAAAATACAATCATGACAAAACAGTTATGGTTGAAGCAATCGACAAGATGTTAAGTGATAGACTAGGCGTAGAAATGTCCGAGTTGCATGAAGATAAAAAAGCTCTAGCAGAAGCTAAAGTTGCTTATCAACAAAAGATGACAACAGATTCTAAGAAATTAGAAAGTTTTGTTATCAAGCAATTAGGAAAAGAATTGGTTGAATTCCAAAGCGATCGTAAAAAAGTTGCTGAGAATTTTACTAAATTAGAGCAGTTCGTAGTACACGCTCTATCAAAAGAAATCAGCGAATTTGCCGCAGATAAGAAAGATCTAGCTGAAACAAAAGTTAAGTTAGTTCGTGAAGCTAAAAGCAAATTTGATGAGATCAAACAAAACTTCATTAAGCGTTCGGCTAAAGTTGTTGAAAATGTAGTTACTAAAAAGTTAACATCTGAAATCACACAGTTGAAAGAAGATATTGATAGTGCTCGTAGCAATGATTTTGGACGTAAAATTTATGAAGCGTTTGCTCAAGAATTTTCAAGTTCTTATCTAAATGAAAAATCTGAAACAAGTAAATTGTTAAAGATTATTTCTAAGAAAGAACAAGAACTTGCTGAAGCAAAACAAGCTATTTCAGAAAAAGCTCAATTAGTTGAATCTACACAACGCGAAATTCGTGTTACCAAAGATTTAATGGAGCGCAAAGCTGTTATGGCTGAATTACTGGCACCTCTAAGTGCTGATAAGAGAGAGTTGATGCAACAACTTCTAGAGTCTACACAGACTAAGAAACTTGCAGATGCTTTTGACAAGTACCTACCCACAGTAATGGAAGGCGATAAGAGACGTGTAGCAAAAACTACTCTAATCGAAAGCACAGAAGTAACTGGTAATCGTGAAACAAAGCCTGAGGTAGGCTTAGATAACATTTTAGATATCCGCAAGTTAGCGGGTCTAAAGTAATTTATAATTCAAGGAGACAAAAAATGTCACAACTATTAAATGAAAGATGGTCAGAGACCAAAGAAGCTCTGCTTGAAGGCCTATCTGGTAACCGTCGTGCTTCTATGAGCGTATGCTTAGAGAATACACGTAAGTACTTGGGTGAGTCTGCAACAGCAGGTGCAACAAGCGCAGGTAACGTAGCTACACTTAATCGTGTTATTCTACCAGTTATCCGTCGTGTAATGCCAACAGTTATTGCTAACGAAATCATTGGTGTTCAACCAATGACTGGACCTGTTGCTCAGATCCACACATTACGTGTTCGTTATGCTGACCCCACAAGCGAAGTTAGCGCTGGTGAAGAGGCATTGAGCCCATTCAACATTGCTCGTGCATACTCTGGTGATGGTACAAACCCAGTAGCAAGCTCAACAGCTAGCTTAGAAGGTCAACCAGGCAAGCGTATGAGCATCCAAATCTTGAAAACACCAGTTGAAGCTAAGAGCCGCAAGCTATCAGCTCGTTGGACATTCGAGGCTGCTCAAGATGCACAAGCACAACAAGGTATCGATATCGAAGCTGAAATCATGGCCGCATTGGCACAAGAGATCACAGCTGAAATCGATCAAGAGATCCTTAACAGCCTACGTTCTTTAGCAAATGTAGAAGAAATCTATGACCAATCATTGGTTTCTGGTACAGCTACATTCGTTGGTGATGAGCACGCCGCTCTAGCTATCCAAATCAACCGTGTTAGCAACTTGATTGCTCAACGTACACGTCGTGGTGCTGGTAACTGGGCTGTTGTTTCTAACCAAGCATTGACAATTCTACAATCTGCTACTACTTCAGCTTTTGCTCGTACAACAGAAGGTACATTCGAAGCTCCAACAAACACTAAGTTTGTTGGTACATTGAACGGTGCAATGCGTGTTTATGTTGACGCTTATATGTCTGACACATCTGCTCAAGATAACAACCAAGTATTGATTGGTTATAAAGGTGCTAGCGAGGCAGATGCTGCCGCATTCTATTGCCCATATATTCCATTGATGAGTTCTGGTGTTGTTCTTGATCCAGCAACATTCGAACCAGTAGTTGGCTTCTTGACACGCTACGGCTATGTCCAGTTGACAAATACTGCTTCTTCACTAGGTAACGCAGGTGATTACCTAGGTAAAGTTGCTATCACAACAGCAAACGTAAGCTTCAAGTAATCAAATACTTAAGGTTTTACCTAAAAATAAAAACGCCCTTTGAGGCGTTTTTTATTAAATACACTGTTCGCCCGAAAGGGGTTTATGCGGTCCCTACCGCGTAGGCAATAGAACTGTCATATTCTTAAAGGAGAAAATAAAATGGGACGTCCAATTAAAGCCAAATTTTTTGGTAATCTAAATAATGAACAATTTAAACACGTAGGTAATACAAGTGGTATCGGTGGAGAAGGTATCGAAAGCATTGCTAATCCAACTCAATTAGGTAGTATTTTAGTTTGCTCAACAGCAACTCACGTACCTGTATTAGTAATTCCGGCACCAGATGAGCCAACAGGCATACAAGCAACCGCTCAGGTAATTTGGGAGGTTGAAAGTGTTTATGTTACAAATGGTCTATCAGGTCACAGCTATTCAACAACAACTAACGGTGGAACATTGTTAACAGGTCTAGGCGGCGGCGCAACATTTAACATTACACACGTTGGTTCAGGCCAGCAAGAAGTACAAAATATTGTACCATTTAATCGTGGTAGCTTCTCAACAATTCCAGTAGCGGCCGATACATATGAAATTCAAGGTGGTGACGGTAACAATCAAGCACACGTTAAGTATCGTGTAAAACAAATTAATGTAACAGCTAACGGTAGCGGATACGGCACAATTCCAGCACTAAGTTTTAACAATACTAATGTTGTTGGTACAGGTCCTGGTGCACCAACTCCAACAATGCAAACTTTAGAAAAATATGGTTCTGCAATTAAAGGTAACGCATTTTTACAAGTAAAAGATGGCGGTTCTAGCGCAGTTGAGTACGATATTGTTAAACAAGAAGCAAGTCGTCGTTATCTTGTAAAAACATCACAAGGTGTTGGACAATGTAAGCTAGCAACAACTAGTACATTAACAGCAGGATACATGAATATTATTGCTACAGATGTAAACGGAAGTACATACTTTGTTGAAAAACTAACAGCACACAAAGCATATTTGGTTCAATATCAGCAAGGCACTAGTTTTGCCTATGATAATAATCAAGTGGCGGGATGGAATGTTGCTACAGCAACAACTGGTACAGTAAGTATATCTCATACAATCTAATTTAATTAGATTAACAAAAAGGCCCTTCGGGGCCTTTTTCATTTTGTATGTATAATATAAATCCGCTAAATACTGGTATGACCACACTTTGGACCTTGCCTACACAATTTACTCAATATGTCGAAGAAGGGGGTGAAACTTTTCACATATCTTGGAACGCATCAAATAATTTCAATGAACTAAGAAATTTGGATAATAGATCATTGCAATCAATGGGTAATTTAATTCATACTGCTAGAAGTCCAAAGATTGACATTAAAAATAAAACTTATTATGTAAGAGCCACAGGTTTTAATTTTGTTAATCTTCCAACAGTTGTATCGGGTATTGAACTTAGATTAACATCAAGAAGATATGGTCGTGCAACAGATGATACTATTGAACTATGTTTGAATGAGCAATCAATAAGTGATAATCTTGCTACATTAGAGATTAATCCTCAAAAAATATATGGCGGTCCTACTGATACGTGGGGCATAGAAAATTTAAATTTAACAACAGTCCAGGATTCAACTTTTGGAGTAATCTTTAGATTTCAGGCTCATCCAGATTGGCCTCACAAAGATCCGGTGTTGGTGGACTCAGTAGAGTTACGAATCCATTAAACTAATAAATACTCTAAAGGAACAGATATGTCTCGTACTTCAGGAACAAAACACGTACAATCAGGCGGTAGCCAAACTATACAAGGAGCAGGTGGTGTTACCGTTATATCAACGGGCGGCAACGTTACGATTAGTGCTCCTGGTGGTAATGTTGAGGTATTACAAGGTAATAATACAGGTAGTTTTGTTGTAGTAAGTACTCATAATGCAGGTAACAACGTATCCGGTCCTGCTGGACAACGTGGAGATGATAATCCTACCGGAGATCCTCATTGGCCAGATGATGGTACATATTTTAATACACAAGCAGAAAGAAAAGAAGCAGGTGCTTATTTTTCTGGAGGTGTTGGTATTGAAAAAGATCTGTCTGTTGGTGGAATTATTTACGGGCGTGTTTCAAACGCCAATACAGCAACAACTTCGACTCAGCTATCAATTAATACTTCGGATAATAATCAACCTTATTACTTATTATTTGCACAAGAAGCTCCTACAAATGGAATCGTATACGAAGATATTAGTAGTCCTTTCCAAAGTTTTATTGGTGGACAATATGATTCAGGAAGCAGAGGATTAGTATATTATCCAAATACAGGTGAAAATAGGGGTGGAGAATTAAGTGTTGACCGCATATCTATTGTTGCTGATGAAACTTCTACGTCAACAGATACAGGTGCATTACAGGTCAAAGGTGGAGCCAGCATTGTAAAAGATGTTACAATTGGTGGAACAATTTATCCTGCAAATAATTTTGCTGATTCTTACTTAGATGATGTTTACACAAACTTTTTAGGATTACCAGCAAGTACAGGAACTATAACACTTGGTGCAGGATTAACTGATATATTTGGTGATATTCGAGCAAGAGGTAAAAATCCAATTGGTACTGCACCTGTTGTTACCAATGTTTTATATGTAACAATGGATGGAAACGATACCAACGATGGTCGCGCTCAAGATGCAGGTCGTGCTTGCCGTACAATTAGTGGTGCAGTTAAGTCTCCATACTATCAACCTGGCACACAAATCCGTGTTGCTCCTGGACATTATTTAGAAGATAATCCTATTCCATTAAAACCATACACTAGTGTTATGGGCAGTGATCTACGTACAACAAGTGTTGAGCCAATTAATAAGACTCAAGATTTGTGGCATATGAATTCTGGATGTTATTTGGCATTTATGCAATTCTTAAATGGTCGTAGTGGGTTATTAGATGGACCTTATGCTCCTGGATTTAATCGTGGTGCATATGCTACTGCATTTCCTCCACTACCAGAAGGACAACGTATTGATTTATTTCACAGTCCATATATTCAAAACTGTACAAATCTAAGTGGACCTTGGTTAAAAGATGGAACAATGTTTGTTCCTGATCAAACTGTACAGGTTCCTGTCGCAGTTGGTATGGGTTCTTGGCCCGCAAATGTAACAACGTTAACTGTTGTTGTAAGCACAGGAACTATTGTTCAAGGTATGAGTGTAAATGCTGGGCAACAAAATCCGGGATTCTTTAATGCCCGTACATTGTTACTGGCCAATAAACAATTTTTACAAGAACAAACAATTGATTGGATCACTGATCAAATTAATACTTATGGCAATGATCCAACAAGCATATGGTATAATTTCAATTATAGCACCGAAAAATGCTACAGAGATGTAGGAATTTTAATTGAAAACACAGCCTATGATGCTGCCTTCGGTGGCAATGAAAAATCTGTAGAAAGCGGATTAGCATATTACAATGGAGTAGTTAGTGTTATTGCCGGACAAGAAGCACAAACTACAGCGGCAATTGAATATATTCGTGATCGTAGTTTAGAAATTATTCAAAATACCATGGCTACAAATACTTACACAGGCGGAGTAGCTCAGGTTATTAATACTGCGCTTGTAGGCGGTGATGTAAGTACAGCATCAATTATAAATTTGTATGGTATTATTACTGCAACAATTACTAATCCTGCAAATGCTCCTGATGTTTATAAGAGTACTGGACCAGATGCGGCATTTGTAAGTGCAGAAATATTGTTGCAGGCCAACAGAACATTTATACAAGAAAATACATTAAATTATATTAATTGGAATTTATGTTATCCACCTAAGCAATTACCTTATAATCAAATTAAGTGTCGTAGAGACTTGGGTGTAATCATTGATAGCGTTTCATCAGACTTATTGTTCCCAACTGCGGGATACAGTCAAAGTACATTTGCTGGTTCACAATATTATAATCAAGGAAATTATACAAGACAAATTGGTTCAGAAATTACAACAACTACTAATGCTGTAAATTACTTAAAAGAACTTACAGTCAAAGTTATTCAAAATATTACACCTGCTAATGATTTAGTTCCTAGATATCAAAGTGTGGTACCACAGGTTACTAATTTAGAAGCCGCTACCAGCAATGAAGTAGGTATTGTTAACAGTGAATTTGCTATTATATTGAATATATTAGGTGGAGACACCGAAGGGTGGACTGATAAAATTATTCCTAACGGAACAGCTAGTAATTTAGTTAGTGTTAAAAATGCTTATGCATTGTTAGAAGCAAATAAATCATATATGCAGGCTGAAGTTATTGCTTATATTTCAGCAACAGCTCCTGGATTTACTTATAATACTGCAACCTGTGAACGAGATGTTGGTTATATGGTTGACAGCGTAGCATTTGATTTATTGTATGGTGGTAATAGACAAGCAATACAGAGTGGATTATCTTATTATACTCTTAACGGATCTAGCATTGTTATTCCTGGAGAAGAATCACCTACTGTAAATTCTTTCAATCATTTAAGAGATTTAATAGGAACATTGATCACAGGTGGAACTCCTACAACTATACAGAACAAAGTACCGCCAGTATTAGGTCTACCATCTGCTACTTCTGCAGAGCAAACTATAATTGCAACAGCAATTAGTACAATCACTAATATAATTGCAAATGGTCCTACAGGAATCAGTTTAACACCTATTAGTTTATCTGCTTCGGCAAATGCCAATGTTTCTAATGCTTACAATATTATTCAGGCTAACAGAGATTTCTTAACAGCAGAAGTAATTGCTTGGATTGATGAAACTTACAACAGTGGCTCATTTATATATGATCAAAATTTATATTATAGAGATACTGGATTGTTAGTTGATGCAGTAAGTCAAGATATATTATTAGGCGGTAATCAAAAGTCAATCGAAGCCGCACTTTCATATTGGAATAAAGGTTATAATTATGTTGCTAATCAAGCAACAACTACTACAGCAGCCATTAGCTATATCAAAGAAATGGCTCAGTATATTATTAATAATCAAACAACAGCCACAGTTACAGGTACTTATGCTACACAAATTATTAATCCTTTCTTTAGCATACCGCCTAACAACGCGTATATGCCCACAGAAGCAGTTAATAGAAATTTTGAAACAATTAAAAATATTGTAGCAAATGGTCCAAACGCGGCTCCTGCTGTTTATGCTGGTGGAGGATTATTTGCATTAACCGGAATCAATGGAGCTGATGTTAAATTAGCACCAAAAGTTACTTCAGTCCAACCTGGGTTTGATCAAAATACATTTGTTATTGGATTAGATCAGCCTACTGTTGGATTTGGAACAAATGCTACATTATATTTTGGAAACGTAGGTGTTTATCCTATGTTAGATGATGATGTAGATGCGGCAAGTTTTCAATATACTGGCAATACATCAACCTGGGCAATTCGTAAATTAGATCCAATTGGTGCTATGGGCGGATCTTTGGTTGACGGAGCAGTAGTTTCAGATCGTAGTCCAATTCAATCATTTGTTTACGATGCGTTTACTCAATTATCACAAGGCGGAAGAGGAATACATATTACCAACAGTGGTTATGCACAGTTAGTTTCTGTGTTTACAATTTTTTGTTCCACTGCGGTACAGGTAGATAATGGCGGTATTGCTTCTATTACTAACTCTAACAGTAATTTTGGTGATTTATGTTTAGTTGCCAAAGGATATGGAGCAAGATCATTTAGTGGTACTGTGGTTAATCCAGTAAACAGAGCATATCCATTTAGTCCAGGGCAAGATGGATTAGATCAATATTATCCTTCAGGATTCTGGCCAAATAGAGGAACTGTAGAAATATTTGTTCCCGATACTGCTGATCGTCCACATATTGCTTTGGTTATGGAAGTAATTCCTCCTGAGGATCATTTAAATGAACAAACGCTTCCTGGTTTCTTAAATGCACAACCTAGCACTGGTACATTAACAACATCTACTATTGTATTAGTTGACATTGATACAACCGATGTTGCTATAGGCAATAGTGTTTTTATTAGAGATCAATATGGTCGCCAATATGATGATAATGGAGTGTGGTATGCGGCAACAGGAACAGTTGTCACAGATGTTAATTATAATAGTATTACATTGAATCAGGCATTGACCGGCGGTGGTGGTGATCCTACAAATCCAAATTATTTCACATTGTATTTCTGTGGAAATAGTTATTATACAGTATTATCTAGCACTATAGCAAATAATCCTTACAAAGTTGGAACTAATATTTTAGATCTTAACACAGATCCTAATTATCAAGGACCTACTACACCAGGACAAATTGCCGCACACGATGCATCAATTGGATATCTAAATACACTTGTAGATCAAATTATTGATAATCAAACAGTATCTACATTGCAGACAGATATTCCGCAGGTAAAATTACCGTTAGTAACAGGTGGTTCAGGTGCACAGCCATTTATTGATCTAAGATTTACTATTATTAGAAATATTTTAACAGCTACTGATATTGATTCAGCAGAATCGGTTGTTCCTCCTAGTGCTGTAACAAAAACAGGTACAATTGTTTCAGGTGCAGGCAGTGCAGTTACACTAATTACAGCAAACTTTGATTTCTTAGCTGCCGAAGTATTTGCATATGTACAAGCAAATCAAAGTCAGGTATTCAACGGATTAACACAAACTCAAATTGATTATATACAAAATAAATGTAATAGAGATGTAAAACTTATATTACAAAGACTGATCTATGATTTAGAAACAGGTGGTACTTATAATAGTGTTTACTCTGGATTAAGTTATTGGTCACGACCAGGTACTTATCATATTGTAGAATTAGGCGAAGCAATAACAAGAACAGATTTATTCCCAGACGGAGCTAATGTGAATTTTTATCAAAGAAGTTATATCAGTGCTTCTGGATACTTGTTTGAATATGTTGGTGCTGGTACTAACTATGGGTCTTTGCCTCAAGTAGGTCGTGCAGATCCTGTACAATCAAAAGAAACTGTTCAGTTAAATAGTGGTAAAGTATTTTTCACTTCAACTGATCAAAACGGAGACTTCCGTATTGGTCGCGGACTGGTAATTAGTCAAGCAACTGGAGTACTAAGCGGACGTACATTTACACAATCATTATTTGCTAATATGACTCCATTCATATTAGCTATTGAAGGCACATCATAATAAGGAAAGAATATGGCTCAGCTTCCATTAAACACGTTTAAAACTAAGACATCTATACTGTCTACATCTACAACCGCTACTGTATATACAGCACCTATTGGTGTTACTGCTATTATACTAATGGCGCAAGTATCTAATATCGGAACACAAACACAAAATGTTAGTTTCATACATCATAGAAATAGACCTGTACTAGCAGATGCTCAAGGTAATGGGTACCAAGCGCCTAATACAGATAGTTATTTGGTCAAAGATTTTGGAATTCCTAACAATGATGCAGGAACTCCATTGTCAGGTAAAATGATTGTTGAAAGTTTAGATAGTATACGTGCCTTTGCAGATCGTGAAGGAACACTACAACTAGTACTAAGTGTACTAGAGACAGCTAACTCATAATAGAGAAACAGAATGCCAAAATTACTAAGTGGATCAACACTAAGATCAGGAGGAAGTAACACCTATATTAATTTAAAAGGTGCACAACCTCAGTTGCCTCCTACTGATACAACCAGTACTGGATATACCGTTGTTACGGATTCTTTGTTACAAACAACTTATAGATCAAGTTTAGGTAACATACAATTTGATCACGGTACAATGTTCAGCAATTTGTCAGATCAAAATATTCAAATCATTGGTACAGGTACAGGAACAGTTATTGTATCAGGAAATATTGCAAATACCAGTACAAATACTGGAGTATTAGTTGTCAACGGCGGAGTTGGAATTGCTAACAGTTTATGGACAGGCGAAGATATTCACGTTAATGGGTTGACGATTGGACAAGGATGGCAAGGACTTAATAACATTGTTATTCAAGGTACTGCTTCTCCACAAATTAATGAAACACATAATGGACAAGAAAGTATTGTCATTGGTTACGATGCATTAACCGGAATTGAAACTTCTTATAAAAACATAGCTATTGGCCGCTATGCATTGAGTTCTGGTACAGATTTATCAAATTCAATTGCTATTGGCGATAGCGCATTAAGTCAAATTGGTTTTTATCATAGTTTTCTAGCAGCCACAATCACTGGAGTTATATTAAGTACTTCTACCGCAGTAGTTGCTCCAGGAAATAATCTAATAACTGGAACACAGGTAACAATAACAGGTATTGTTGGGACAACAGAATTAAACAACAATGTTTATTATGTTAAACCATTAACAGGCAATAATCTTGGATTATATCACGATATAAACACCAACGTTCCACTAGACGGATCTAGTTTTACTCCCTATGCTAGTGGTGGAGAAATTTCTGTTAGTGCAGTGTATGATTCAAATATAGCAGTTGGTAATGGTGCAGGATCAAGTTTAATCAATGGTCGTCAAAACTTTTTCTTAGGTGATCACCTCGCTGTTAATCTTACAACAGGATCTTATAATTTATTAATTGGACACGAAGTGGCCAATAATATGATATCCGGTAATGCTAATATTGCTATTGGTGGCGATCAACTTGTTGACGGGTTAGATAATCAAATTAGTATCGGCAGTGCATATTATTATAATGGTGACGGATATACTCAATTAAACAGTGATGTAGGTATTGGATTAGAGACAGCAGTTACCGCTACTTATTATCTAACAAATGTTATTAATGTCAATCGAACTAATCCTGTAGTTATATATACAAGCGATGTATTTGAAATTGGCACAGGTACAGAAATTGTTATTACAGGGATAGTCGGTACAACTGAACTAAATGATCAAATTTATTATGCAAGTTATAATACAGCAACTTCTTTTAGTTTATATTACGACCAAAATTTATTACAACCAGTAAATGGTACAGGATTTAGTGCATATGTTAGTGGAGGTTCAGTTAATTCTTTAGAACCATCAGGGGCGTTAACGGTATTAGGTGGTGTTGGTATCACTGGCGGAATGATGATTACTGGTGAAGTTGATGTTTACTCTGGTATGAGAGTTAAAGCAATTATCACAGGAACTATTACAACTTCAACTAATTTGGCCGGAGGTAATGTAGGCGGAATTCCTTATCAACAAGCAACTGGAATAACTAAATTTATTCCAATTGGTTTAGCAAATACTGTTCTTGTTAGCAACGGAACAACAGCAACCTGGACTAATCTTAATAATATTTCTTCATCTACTTCTACTAATGCTGTTAGTATATTCATTAATGATGTATTACCAGACACTACATATTATTTAGGACTCACTGAAAGTATTGGAGATTATAGTCCGTTGGACAGTGACCTTGCATTGACATATGTTACTACGACTCAAACTACTGGAACTTACTTTGTCACAGGTACAAATGTGTTAAATGTTCCAGGTAGTATCTATAGCAATGACGGAAACACATTTGAACAAAATCTAGTATATTCACCTAGAGTTACAGTATCTGCCAATGGTATTCCTCCAGCAAATCCTAGAGTAGGAGATTTTTGGATAGATCCTACCATTGCCGCAGAAATGCAGTATATACAAGATGGTAACGATAGGTTCTGGTTACAAATAACACAAATAGCATAAAGAGTAAAATATGTCTTCATTAAATTTTCCATCAAATCCTTCAGTAGGTCAAACTTACAAATTAGGCAGTATGACCTATATATGGAGCGGAAACGCTTGGTTAAGATACAATAGTGGAAATCAAACATTTAATACTGTAACAGCAACTAATACTATTGTTATAGGTACAGGAACAACTACAGTTGCCATTAATAGTAACAGTATCTATGTTGGCGGGATTTCTGTATTAACATCTTCTACAGTACTAGCAACAATCAAATCCGGAACAGATATTAACGTTAATACATCAACTGGATATGCTGTTATCAGCGATACATCTACATTACAAAGTGTTACTAACAGAGGCAATTCAACAACGAATGCTGTATATATAAGTAACCTCACTAACTCTACTTCAACTACCACAGGAGCTTTGGTTGTAAACGGCGGAGTAGGAATTGGTGGAAGAGTCACAGCAGAAAGCCTAAGAATTGCGGACTCAGTGTTTGATTCTACGCTAGTTTCGGTAAATACCACAGCGACAATAATAATAGACACCTACAGCATCGCTGAGTATAGGGCCGCAAAATACTTGATACAGATTGATTCTGGATCCGGTCCTACAGCACATTTTCAAGTTATAGAATTATTGTTGTTGGTTGATAATAATCAAACTGTGTTTGCTACAGAGTATGGATTATTAACAACTAATGGAGAATTAGGAAATTTTGCGGCAGATGTACAGAATGATAATAATGTAAGATTGTATTTCACTCCGTCTACTGCAACAACAAAATTAATAAGTGTACTACGAACCGGAATGGTTGTATAACAAGGGAAATATAAATGGCACTAACATCACTCACTCAAGATTTTATTGTTAAGGCAGGTCTAGTAGTTCAAGGAATCACAAACCCTGCTACAACATCTACCGGTAATACTGGAATTTTACAAGTAAACGGGGCAGCCGCGTTTGCTAAAGACCTAATGTTAGCGTCAACTGCTACCATATACGGTCCTTCAAATCTACAAAATATTTTAAACGTTGCCGGCGATGTTAATGTCGGCAACGGTAGTTTTACAATTGAAGCATTAACTGGTAATACAACAGCTACAGGATTTATTTCTGCTAGCAATTATGTTACTATTAATGCCGCTGGACAAAGTGAAGGTGGACAACTTGTACTAGGATATGCAGGAATTGGTGGATTAACAGGTCAATCAAACAGCACCTGGAATATTGATGTTGATGCCGCAAATCAATTGAGAGTTTTTTCTCAAAATGGTAGTGGAACTACTAAAGTAGCAATTACTATAGACGAAACTACTGGTACAGTTTATACAGGTGCTGATTTACAGGTTCAAGGTACAGGAGATATAACAGATCCTGCACCAGCATTGACTGTAGCAGGTGGTGCAATATTTACAAAGAAAGTTTTAGCTAATGATTCCACAAATGCTACTACAACACAAACTGGTGCTTTGCAAGTAGTAGGTGGAACAGGCATTGGACAAGATTTATGGGTTGGCGGAACATCTACACTAGGTGCTAATAGTCCTAACTATGTTAATGTATTTGGTGGAGCTACTGGCGGAAACGGTGTTATTCGTGCAGGTGGCGAGGCTGGAGTAGGATTAGTAGTAGGTTCAGGCGGTACTGGTAATATTACATTTAACTTGGGACAGAGTGCTAGTGTAGGTAATACCACTGGTTTTGCTGTAGTCGGCGGCGGTAGTAACTATTTGACTGTTACTGGTTCAAATGCCGGCACTGGTGTAATTTTAGGTACACACGGTAGTGCTTCTGATATCAATATCAAACTACAACCAACTGGTGCTGGTAATGTCATTGTCACAGGCTCAAATACTCCTACCAGCAGTGGATCAACCAGTAGCTCGGCAGTTAGCATTCAGGCTGGTGGTTTGTATGTTAATCGAAATGTTTGGATTGATGGAAATACTCGTGCTAGTACCGGTAAAAATGGTACACTGGTATTAAGCAACGGTGGTGCCTATATTGGTCAAAATTTAGTTGTAATGGATACAGCTAGTAATACAGGAACAAATGCAAGTAACTCAATTTATGTAGCCGGTGGTGTTGGAATTGATGGTGGATTAAGTGTTAGTGGCGAGGCAGTATTCAAGAATGATGTGTGGTTCCAAGGTGCTACAACTTATGTTTCCAGCACAAACACAGTTTATACAGATAACTTAATTGAATTACATGTTCCGCCAACTGGTGTTGATGGTCAGTGGACTGTAGACGACGGTAAGGATATTGGTATTCGTTTCCACTACTATAACGGCCAGGACTTAAATGCGGCTTTTGTACTAGCCGACGATACTAAGTATTTTGAATTCTATAGTAACGGTACTGAAACTACATCTACTGGCGTGTTTGTAGGCGAAACTTATGCCACATTAAAAGCTGGCAGTATGCTATTGGTTGATACTACAGTAAGTACTGATTATCAAAGCGGTGCGTTAATTGTAAGTGGTGGAGTTGGTATTGATGGTAACGTATATGTTAACGGTAAAGTATCTAGTACTTATTTACAAGCAACTGATTTGAATATTCCTGGCGGTATTGTTTTCTCTGATTCACAAGGTAACTTGACTAATGTTGGAGGAATGACTTACAACTCGGGTACTAACATTTTGACTGCCAATGTAACCACAGCCACAAATTTACGTGGTGGTGCTATTGGTCAGATTCCAATTCAAAATGCTGACGGTTCAACAACATTTATTCCTGCAGGTACAGCAGATAGTCAGGTTTTAACCTGGGTTGCAGGTGCTACAACTGCTACTTGGCAAAGTGCCAGTGGTACAACAGTAGGTAATTCTAGTGAAGCTGCCAATCTATCAGGAGGAGCACAGTACGAAGTTCCTTATCAAATTGCCACAAGCTCTACATCTTTTGATAGTAACTTTGAATGGCATTATGACAACTATTACCTACAACTTAATGGTAATTTACAATTATATGGTGTTAACACCAATGCTCCTGGCAATGCTGATACTCAAATTGTAGCAACTCCTGGATTAGGAATTGAACTATATAGTAATAGTACTGGTGGATATTCGCAGTTAGATTATGCTGGTAACACACTAGTTGTTGTTAATAGCACTGGTGCTATATTGTCAACTCAAGGTGGCGATTCTACCCTAACATTAGATAACAGCGGTAATTTAACACTAGGCGGAGTATCTAATTCAAGTGCTGTATTTACTGCACCTTATGTAGATCCAACGAACTTAAGCACCAACGAAGTTTCATACTACAACGGATCGTATCTAGTAGGCAGCAGTAATTTAACATTTGATGGTACTACTTTATCAGTTACTAGTTTCAAAGATACAGCATTAGTAACTTTGGGTGGTGTTGTATATAACACAGACGGATCTGGAACACTAGGTGACAGTAGTGGTTTAACTTATAATGGTGCTGGCACACTAACAGTTGGAACAAGTTTAAACATTAGCGGTGTTGCTGGCGATATTACTATGACAGGTGGTAGTTTAACCGGAGTATACAATGTTGATATGTCAACATACAACGGTACATTAACACTAGGAGCTAGCGGTTCTGTTGTATTAAATTATGGCAATACTTATACTGTTCCATACATCAATGGATCAAACCAATTAGTTGACGATACAACCTTTACATACAACCCAACATCAGGATACGGTAGTACAGGGTTAATGGAGGTTACTAACATAGAAGTTACTGGTGCACAAAATGCATCCGGAACTGATGCGGCTCTAAGAGTAGCCAACGGTGGTTTATATGTTGCTGTTGGTACAATTATTAATGGATCAGGTGATGTTGGCGCAGGCCCAGCCTTAGATGTGCCAAATGGCGGTGCAAATGTTGGTCTAGCTTTACATTTTGGAACACAGCTTTCAGGTGGTGCAGGAGTCAGCGGTTCACAAGGTAATACAAGTGCTGATGTATCCATAACTGGTGGTGCTTATTTTGGTGGAGATGTTTGGATTGCCAGCGGAACTGGTGCCGATTACAGTGGTAATGGATCTTTGGCAGTTGACGGCGGGGTTTCTATTAATCAAAATATTACTGTATTTTCTACTGAGCCAACATTAGGTGGTGTAAACGATCTAGCATCTATTGGTACAAAAGGCGGTGCTTACATTAAGAAAGATTTATATGTAGGTACAACAGCTACAATCGGTGGAGATCTTGCGGTCACAGGTAATGAAACAATTACAGGATTCTTAAGTGCTAATGGTGGCGCAACATTAAGCGCGGCTACAGTAACAAACGCATTACTTGTAAACAGTACATCACCAACATTAGGATCTGCATCAGCAGGTTCTATACAAACACTAGGTGGTGTTGGCATTGCTAAAGATTTATATGTAGGTACAACGGCTACGATTGGTGGTGACTTAAATGTAAATGGTACAATCTTTATGCAAGGGGTTGGACTAGATACAATTAGCAGTAACACTGGTACTTTTGTTGATGTTATATCAACTGGTACAATTTATGCTAATAAATTTATTGTATCGAGTACATTAGACGCCAGTTTATCTAGCTATGGAGCTAATCTAGGCTCAGTTAGTGCAAGTATTAAAACAGCTGGAGGTATCAAGGCATTAGGAAATGTAGCAGTTGGTAAAATACTGTATACTGGTATGAATGATGCTGGCGATGTCCTTGGACAAGAACCTATTAACAAAACAATTGACGGTGTATTCATTACTAATAGTATGCAATCCGGTGGTACATATAACGGATTTAGCGGATCAACTGCTAAAACAATTGATACCTGGGATGCCTCAGTATATACCAGTGCCAAATATATTGTACAAATTGTTGATAGCGGAAATATACACACTGAAGAAATGATGGTTATACAAGACGGTATAAGTGTTTATATCAGCCAGTACGGTGTTATTACAAATAACGGCGAACTTGGTACATTTGATGGATCTATTAACAGCGGCAATGTTGTAATAACATTTAAACCAAATAATGCATCTAGTAGTATGAAAGTAAATGTAGTACGTCAAAGTATTTTAACTGGTGAGGAAAGTTATTGTTAATCAATAATTAACACAAATTAACAGGGTCTTTGGACCCTGTTTTCTTTTTACAAAATCGTTTTACAACAAAGCGTATAAATACTTAATATATAATTCGCAGCCGTTTTGTGGAAAGGGAAGCTAATGGCAATATCAGCAGTCAGTAAGGACTTTGTAGTTAAGCACGGGTTAGTGGTTACTACAACAGCAACATTTTTATCTAATGTAGAAGCATATTCTACCAACACGGGTGCGTTAATTGTAAGCGGTGGCATTGGTGCAGGTGGCTCGGTTCATGCATCAAATCTTTATGCAACCAATAACGGGAAACTCGGCCTGTATGATGCTAATAATTCTAATTATGTAGGTTTCAAATCTATAGCCACATTAACAAGATCAACCATATATACACTGCCAGATGTTGATGGCGGATATGGACAGGTATTAACCACAGACGGAAATGCTAATTTAAATTGGTCAACACCTGCATCAGGTGGACCAGGTGGATCAGGATACCCACCTTTCCCTACCGGTGATTATGGTTTAGGCGAAGATTATCCAACTGATGGAATATTAACAGATGCGTTCGGAGTATCTTTAGAAGTTAATTTTGATTGTATGGCACCTTCTGGAGCTTTAATTACAACAGATTTAGGATTACTAGTATAAAAATAAATGATATAGGATTATAAAATGCCAACACAAGTACAGTTTAGAAGAGGAACCACAGCACAGAATAATAATTTTGTAGGTGCGGTTGGCGAACTTAGCATCGATATTGACAGAGGTGTAATTAGAGTTCACAACGGGTCAACTCATGGTGGAACTGAGATGGTTAGTACTATTGGCACCGTTACCAATGCAATTAATTTGGTAGGTGGCGCCGCAGGTAGTTTACCGTACCAATCTGCCAACAATACTACCAGTTTTCTTCCAATTGGTAGCGCTGGTTATGTGTTAGCCACTGATGGTACTAATATTTCTTGGACAAGTCTAAGTAGTTTAACTTCTGGGTCAGGTGTTAATGCTAACAATGTATTTGTCAATACTCCACTTAATTCAGATAATTTGTATTTGGTAGGATCTACTGCTAACGGAGATTATGAATCACTAGAAGCAGACACAGGTGCAAATGCTCCTTATTATAATGTACAATCTGGATTATTTGTCAATAGTACATTAACTGTATCTAAAAATGTATTACCTAGTAATAATAATATTAACTTAGGATCGCTTACTAATCCTTTTCACTCATTGTATGTAACTACTGGATCAATTTATATTGGATCTACTGTTATTACAGGGTCAGCCAATGGCGGCATTTCTATTAATGAATCATTAATTGTTACTAATGACACAATCGGTACATTAATTGCTAATAGTGCTACAAATATTGTAGGCGGGTTAACTGGTCAATTTCTTTATCAAACAGCTCCAGGTGTTACAAGTTTTGTAAATACAAGTAACATCTATGTTAATAGTTCTGTAAATGCTCAAACATTGTACGGCGGAACTGCTGGTCAAATAGTATATCAATCAGCTGCCAATACAACAGCATTTGCAGGTCCAGGTACTGCTGGACAAATTTTGGTATCGGCAGGAACAAGCGCACCTACTTATACATCAACT